>ERZ780091.302-NODE-302-length-7409-cov-3.75732_pt1 | contig 7409 bp, 7 predicted proteins | sample MGYA00511021_ERZ780091 | MGnify/ENA primary metagenome ERZ780091 (study PRJEB29588, sample SAMEA2150994) | human gut metagenome | biome: human gut; feature: human-associated habitat; material: faeces | place: Denmark | collected 2008/2010 ... | reverse complement strand
AACGGATTATATTTATATTTTTTGCCGCTATGATGAGTACAGCTGTTTGTAGTGCGGCAATGAGCAACAGCAAAGTGCGTAAAGAGACCCGCTTTCTTACGGACAAGATGGCCTATGAATTGAACCTGAGTACAGAACAGTATAATGACGTGTACGAAATAAACTATGATTTCATTTCCGGTATACGCTATCTGATGGATGACGTTCTTCGGGGGGAGGAATGGGCATTAAATCGCTATTACGATTATCTGGATGTGCGCAATGACGACCTTCGATGGGTGCTGAATAACCGGCAGTACGGCCGTTTCATGCAGGCCGCCTATTTTTACCGTCCGGTTTATGTAAGTGGTGGTCGTTGGTCTTTTAGGGTTTACATCACTTACACCAACCATAATCATTTCTATTTCCCGCGGCCGTATCATTACCGTACATATTGCGGTGGGCATTATCGTACGCACTATCACAACAGCTATTATCGCGGTCGTTACCATCATCCGCACTATACCGGTTCGTGGAGTATTCGGAATGATAAGTCGTACCACACCAGCCGCCGTTCAGATTTCGGTTCGGTGAACATCCGCCCTAATTCGCATAAGCGTCCGGCAGGCAGGGATGATGTATATACCACGCGACGTAGCAACGGTAGTAATAATCGCATTAGCACAGGTACACGTAACAGCAGTACGCGACGTAGTAGTGTGGATAGTGGCAGAAAGTCGAGTAAAGAGAAAATAGAAACCACAAGAACTAAAAATAATGATAAGAGCCCCAGCCGTAGCAGGGTAAAGACGGCAAGCAAGGAAAGAAGAAATGCTTCCGGCGTACGGAGTTCCGAAAGCCGTCGCAGCAGCTCTTCAAGCACTACCCGCAGTTCTACCGGCAGTAGCTCTTCCCGCTCTTCGGAAAGGAGATAGAAGAACAAAAAACTCCCCTCTTGTCAGCCTGGAGGCAGGGAGAGGGGAGAATCAAACACAACAACTAAAATTATACTTCTTTTTTTATTCAATCGGTTCTCCCTTATAGAAATCCAGAATCTTGGTACGGAACAGATAGTCATACTTGGCTTGCAATTCGTCTGATTGGGATTTCATAAGGTTCTGTTTTGCTTCATTGTATTCTACGGCATTTGCTTTTCCGTTCTCATACTTTTCGCTCATCAGCTTGAAAGACTCTTCGCTGGCAACGGTGGCTGTATGGCTACTGGTATATTTGCTTTCGGCAGCAGCGGCGTTGTACCATGCTTGTTGGATTTCCTTATAAAGTGTCTTCTTGGCATTATCCAATTGCAAGGCATAGTTTTCACGTTGCAGGCGTGCCGTGCGTACCCGGTTACGGGTAGAGAGACGGTTGAAAATAGGTACGCTGAGGTTGAATCCTACATATTTGTTGAAGTTATCGTTCATCTGCTGGCTGAAAGTACGGTCGATGGTAGAATAGTAATTCGTACCGAGACTACCGTTCAGGCTCAGTTGCGGGTAGTAGTTGCTCTGGGCAATACGGATATTGTGTTTACTGCCTTCCAAGCGGAACTGTGCAGCTTGTATGGAAGCCTTACTCACCATGGCTGTTTGGAATATCTCATCCGGAGGAGTGAGAGGGACTAAATCCAGATTGACTGCCGGAGATTCCAGATTGAACCCTTCCGGTGTTTCCAGTTCGATAAGCTGGCTAAGGTCGAGCAGGGCCAACTTATAGTTGTTGTTTGTCTGCACTACATTCATCTCGTCTTGTGCCACACGTGCTTTGGCTTCTGCCAGTTCTGCCGGAGAGGCTTTTCCCAAGTCGGCAAGCCGGCTGATGCGGACATATTGCTCTTTGCTCAATTGCACTTGTCCCAACGCCACCTGGTGGAGCTCTTCATTGAACAGCACCTGAAGGTAGGCCGAAGCTATATTGATGGCAATGTCTTCCTTGGCTTTGTCCAGGTCGGCAATGGCAGCTTTGAGGTTTAGTTTGGCCAATGCATACTGGTGGGGAATTTCCAGACCGGTAAAGATAGGTATGCTGGTATTGACAGACATATTAGTGCCGTGGCTGCTGGTGTTGACGTATACAGTGGAATAGTCTCCCGTATCCTCATTTTTGATGGCTGTTTGCGTACGTCCCCAGTTCCAGCTCTGGCCGGCACTGGCATTCAGGTTCGGCAGTCGTGCCCATTTGGCTGTATTTACTTCGACAGCACTCTGTTCGGCAGCGTTGGCTGTCTGGCGGATACTGATGTTATGCTCGATGGCATAGTCTATGCATTGGCGTAAAGACCATCGTTCCTGCGCCTGCACTGAGATACTGCCGAATATTGCGAGGTATAAGAATATCTTTTTATTCATATCGTATATCTTTTTAAGCTATTCCGTTTGTTAATCCTTTTTCTCTGCACCGCGAATCTTATCCTGGGCACTGATACCGCTTTTGATGGCAATCTTTATGCCGTCACTCATGCCGACCTGGATGGGGCGGCGTTCGAACTTCTGTACCGGTACGCTGTCCGTCATTACATATACAAAGGTGCTGTCACCATTGAATTCAATGGTACTTTCCGGTACGGCAAGCGTTTTCTGGGCACGGTCCAATACGATTTCTGCGTTGGCAGAATAGCCGGAACGTATCTGTACGCTGTCCGGTGCGGCAATGGCAGCTTTGATTTCAAACTGGTTGGCACCGTTTTCTTCCACACCCTTCGGAGATATGTATTCCAGTGTGGCATCGAACGAAAGATTCTGCAGGGCGCCGATTGTTAGTTTCACCGGCATGCCTTCGTGCACACGGCCCACTTCCGTTTCGTCAATGTTGCCGCGGAAAATCAAATCGTTCATGTTGGCAACGGTAGCGATGGTGGTTCCGTCATTGAAAGTGTTACTCATGATAACCGAGTTACCGACTTTGATGGGTACATCCAGAATCAGACCGGTAATGGTGGAACGGATCAGGGTACTACTGAAAGAGGCGCTGTTCTTGGTGATGCCTTCCTTTACAATTTCCAGGTTATCTTTTGCTGTCTGTAGTTCCTCGCGTGCCTGCTTCACGCTTACTTCCCCTTTTTCGTACTCTTCAGCGCTGATAAGCTTGTCGTTGTACAGTTTCTGGGTACGGGCGAAATCCGTTTCGGCTTGGGCAGCGTTGATTTCCGCCAATCGTACGCGGCTTTCGGCAGAGTTCAATTGTCCCAGTTCGGGTATCACCTTTACTTTGGCAAGCACTTCCCCTTGCTTCACACTTTGTCCTGCTTCCTTGTATACTTCGGCAATGATACCGGAAATCTGCGGCTTGATAAGGACTTCATCTCTCGGTTCCACTTTGCCGGTGGCTACGGTAGTCTTTTCAAGGTCTGTCACTTCCGGAACTATCGTTTCGTATACTGTTACTTTAGGTTGGGACTTCTGGTACAGAAAAACGAATGTCCAAATGAATAAGGCAGCAATTACTACCAATAATGCGATTTTCAGAAACTTCTTTGTTTTCATCTTATATTTACGATTTAATTATTTACGATTGATATAGCCATTATTTCATGGCTTACGGTTAGTGGTCTCTCTATAAGTTTATTCATCCCTGATGGCTTCAATTGGCTTGATTGCCATGGCGCGATAGGCAGGTGCCAGTCCGGCAAGCACTCCTAATGCGATGAGGAGGATGCAGGTTCCGATAGCCAGTCCGAATGAAACCTGGTAGTGGGTTTTGATAACTCCAGGGTCGTTGGCAGCCTTTTCAAGTATTTGCAGTACAAATACGGCAAAAGAAATACCTGCCATACCCGCTGGTTAGCACCATGCTTTCCGAAAGAATTTGTTGCAGAATGTCTTTAGGACGGGCACCTATGGCACGGCGTATGCCTATTTCCGTTGTACGCTCCTTGACGGTTACCATCATGATATTCGATACGCCGATAGCTCCGGCAAACAGCGTCCCCAAACCTACCATCCAGATTAGAAAGCGCACTCCAATCATCAGGTTGTCCATCATGGAGAACATAGCTTCCGCATTCAGAAGCATGACGGCTTGTTTGTCATCGGGAGCAATGTAGTGCGCCGCTTTTACAAGACGTTCCACTTCGGGCTGCACGTCTTTCACTTTTACTCCCGGTTTCATGATGAAACATACTACATGCAGTTTCTTTCCGAGGTTGTAGGTCTGTTGCATGGTGGAAAAAGGCAATGTAATGGCTTCAGAGGCCTGCCCTTGTATATTGACATTGCCTTCGGATGAACACATTCCGATAACCCGGTAATAGATACCATTTACCCGGACATATTTGCCGCAGGGGTCTTCACCGGGTTTGAAGAGGCTTTCATAAACACGTTTGCCGATTACACACACTTTACGCGACTCTTTAATGTCGACATCATTGATGAAACGTCCATAGGTCATCTCTTGATGTTCTATCTGTTCATATTCGGGATACAAGCCTTTCACACTACAGTCGTACTTGTTGTCTCCGTAGACAGCCACTTGTCCCCATAAGGCAATGGAAGGCGTGGCAAGCGCCACACCGTCCACATTGCGTACACGGTCCACATCTTCCATCTCCAAATCCCACCATCGTCCTTTGCGAAAACCTTTATAAGCCTCGCTTGTCTTTTGTGCAGCGATAAAGCCCGAGTTGGTTGCAAATCCTTCGAACTGGGATTTTAGTTCTTCCTGCATGCCCTGGCCGCCACCGATAAGCGCCACCAGCATAAAGATACCCCAGAATACGCCGAACGCCGTAAGCAGGCTTCTCGTTTTGTTCCTTGTTATTGTGATGAGGATTTCCTCACACGTATCTATGTCTATTCTCATAATCTTTAATCTGCTCTAAGTGCTTCAATAGGACTGATACTTACCGCTTTCTTAGCCGGGAAGAACCCAGCCAACGTACCCGCTATGATAAGGGTCAAGGTAGCTTGGATAGCAATACTGAGGTCTACGGTGGGATCGGAGAACATGGTCTGCTGGAACATGCCGGCATCCATCGTCTGGCTACCGAAAGCAGAGTTCATCCATTCCGTCACCCCGATGCCTGCCACCATACCGATATAACCGAATAGCGTAGTGATAGTCACGCTTTCCACAATAATCAGCCAAAGGATGGAGAAAGGTTTTGCTCCCAATGCCTTACGGATACCAAATTCCCGGGTACGTTCTTTCACGGTAATCAGCATTATGTTCGACACGCCGACAATCCCACTCAACAGTGTGAAGATACCGATAACCCAGATTGCAGTCCGGAGGATACCCATTGCATTCTGTGTCTGCAGATAGTTGGTGAAACGATTCCATATCCATATGGCGCTCTCATCCGTGGGGTCAAAGCGGTGATTGGTGGCAATAGCCTTGCGGTATTCTTTTTCAAAGGCTTCGTTACTTTCTATGCTGTGCAGGTTCTTGGTTGTAAAGATGATGTTATTCAGCTTGTCTCCTTTATTATAGATGGTTTGCAAGGTGGAGAAGGGGATATACGCTTCGTTTGCCTCGCGGTCTCCCTGGTCATTGTAGAGGCCTACTACTTGATAGGCCACTCCACTGGCATTGACAAATTGTCCGATGGGTTCAGTATGCGTTTTTCCGAAAAGGATATCTGCAGATTTCTTATGGAGGATGATGACTTTACGTCGGTCTTTCAGGTCGTTGTAGTTGATGAAACGTCCGTCCGCTGTTTTCACGGTTTCCACTTCGGTGTAGTTGGGATATACGCCCAGCAGAGAGATATTGATATATTCTTGTCCGAAGCTGACGTTTACATTACTTTGACGCACGGTGGCACCGGCACTGATGACATTTTCAGTGAATTGCTTCTCCGTGTCATCCATGTCCCGGTTGTCCAGTTGGACGCGGCGTCCTTCTTTCAGACCGTCGTATGACTTGGTGGTCCAGCCGGGGAAGATGCGGATAGAGTTCAAGGCACGCTCCGACGCATTTTGCTCGAAGGCATGTATGATACCGTTTCCGGCTCCGAGCAGCACGATGAGCATGAAGATTCCCCATGCCACGGCAAAGCCCGTCAGGAATGTACGCAGTTTGTTGCGTTTGATGGTTCCGTATATTTCTTGCCAAAGGTCTATCATTGATAATTAAAAATTAAAAATTAAAAATTAAAGGGGGAGGGGGCTCTTCCTTTATTATTTCATGAATCCGTCTTTTCCGAACGGGCTTGCATCGTGGTTCAGATTCGTCTCGATGCTACCTATGATACCGTCTTTGATATGGATAATCTTGTCCGTCTGGTTGGCAACACCGCTTTCGTGGGTCACGACTACGATGGTCATGCCCGTATCGTGCAGTTCCTTTAGAATCTGCATCACCTCTACGGAAGTCTTGCTGTCGAGCGCGCCGGTAGGTTCATCGGCAAGGATAATCTGCGGTTGGGTAATGAGGGCACGGGCGATGGCTACACGTTGTTTCTGTCCACCGGACATCTCATTTGGCATGTGGTGTGCCCACTCTTTCAGCCCCAGGCGGTCCAGATATTCCAGTGCCAGCGCATTACGTTTGCGGCGGCTCACTCCTTGATAAAAGAGAGGAAGCGCCACATTCTCCACTGCATTCTTGAAGGAAATGAGATTGAAGGACTGGAAGATGAAACCAATCATACGGTTGCGGTACTCGGCTGCCTTCGTTTCGCTGAGGTTCTTGATGAGGGTACCGTTCAGATAATATGCCCCCGTGTCGTAACTATCCAGAATACCCAGTATATTGAGTAAAGTGGACTTTCCCGAACCCGATGAGCCCATGATGGAAACAAATTCGCCTTTCTGAATGTCGAGGTTGATACCTTTGAGCACATGCAGCGGTGCTCCGTTGTTGTAGGTCTTGTTAATGTCTTTTAGTTGTATCACTGTTTTCCCTGTTTATTGCTTTACTCTTATTAATTTTCACTATTAGACGCAGCAATGCTACGAAAAGTTGCAAAAGTTGCAAACTTTTTTAAAAAAAGATTTTGCAGTGTCGTTTTTCTTTGTGATTTTTGTAACCATGAATGTGATTAACTAACCCTTTAAACAAAAGTAATATCATGAATTCAAACATGGAAAAGCCCTATGTAGTGGGCATTGACATAGGCGGAACAAACACCGTCTTTGGTATTGTAGACGCACGCGGAACTATTATTGCAAGCAGTTCCATCAAAACCTGAGCTTATGAGGACGTCAATGATTACGTAGACGAAGTTTGCAAGAATCTGTTGCCGCTCATTATTGCCAACGGTGGCGTAGACAAGATAAAAGGTATCGGTATCGGTGCTCCTAACGGAAACTATTACAGCGGTACTATTGAGTTTGCCCCGAACCTTCCTTGGAAGGGTGTAATTCCTTTGGCTGCCATGTTTGAAGAGCGCTTGGGTATCCCTACCGCTTTGACAAACGACGCCAATGCTGCCGGTATCGGTGAAATGACTTACGGTGCGGCTCGTGGTATGAAAGACTTTATCATGATAA
>ERZ780091.243-NODE-243-length-8241-cov-4.18799_pt1 | contig 8241 bp, 7 predicted proteins | sample MGYA00511021_ERZ780091 | MGnify/ENA primary metagenome ERZ780091 (study PRJEB29588, sample SAMEA2150994) | human gut metagenome | biome: human gut; feature: human-associated habitat; material: faeces | place: Denmark | collected 2008/2010 ... | reverse complement strand
CCACTTCCGTATTTTCCCCTCCCGCGCTGCGGCGCGTCGGTTGAAAATTGCTTGTTGGGAAGTGTCCCAAACCCTCGGAACGGAAAGGAAAGGAGCGAATACATGAACGGACGCAAAAGAACGGTGCAAATCAAATTCAGAGTGACGGAAGCGGAACGGGATTTAATACTGGAAAAAATGAAGCTCGTACCCACCCGGAACATGGCGGCATATCTGCGGAAGATTGCCATTGACGGGTATATCATTCAGATAGACCATGCCGATATAAAGGCAATGACCGCAGAGATACAGAAAATCGGTGTCAACGTCAACCAGATAGCACGCCGCGTAAACGCGACGGGGAACGCATACCAAGAGGACATAGAGGAAATAAAGGGGGTGCTTGCGGAGATATGGCGGTTACAAAGATTAAGCCTATTAAAAGCACTCTAAGCAAAGCCCTTGACTATATCGAAAACCCGGACAAGACGGACGGGAAAATGCTCATATCCTCTTTCGGCTGCTCCTATGAAACGGCAGACATTGAGTTCGGCTATACCCTCTCGCAAGCACTGGATAAGGGCAGCAATTTAGCCTTTCACTTGATACAGTCCTTTGCGCCGGGGGAAGTGGACTATGAGAAAGCCCACGAAATCGGGAAGCAGCTTGCCGACGCGGTGACAAAGGGGCAGCATGAATATGTTGTGACGACGCACATTGACAAGGGGCATATCCATAACCACGTCATTTTTTGCGCGGTGAATTTTGTAGACCATCACAAATACAATTCCAACAAAAGGAGCTATTACGGCATACGGAACATGAGCGACAAGCTGTGTCGGGAAAATGGCTTGTCCGTCGTCGTTCCCGGCAAGGGCAGCAAGGGAAAGAGCTATGCGGAGTACCAGGCAGAAAAGACGGGTACAAGTTGGAAAGGCAAGCTAAAGATTGCCGTTGACGCGCTTATCCCCCAAGTTTCCAGTTTTGAGGAATTGTTGCAGCGGTTACAGGCGGCGGGCTATGAGATAAAGCCGGGGAAATATGTTTCATGCCGCGCCCCCGGACAGGAACGCTTCACCCGTCTTAAAACCCTCGGCGCAGACTATACAGAGGAAGCCATAAGGGAACGGATAGCGGGCAGACGGGCAAAGGCGGCGAAAGCCCCCAGAGAGCAGCGCGACGTTTCGCTGCTTATCGACATTGAGAACAGTATCAAGGCGGCGCAGAGTAAGGGCTATGAACAGTGGGCGAAAATCCACAATCTGAAACAGGCAGCAAAGACCATGAATTTCTTGACGGAACACAAGATTGAACAGTACGCGGATTTAGTCAGCCGGATTGAAGAAATGGCAGCGGAAAGCGGACAGGCGGCAGACGCATTGAAGAACGCGGAAAAGCGGCTTGCGGACATGGCGGTGCTTATCAAGAATGTTTCCACCTACCAAAAGACAAAGCCCGTCTATGACGCATACCGCAAGGCAAGGAACAGGGAGAAGTACCGCGCCGGACAGGAACAGGCGATTATCCTACATGAAGCCGCCGCAAGGTCGCTGAAAGCGGCGGGCATTGCAAAGCTCCCGAACCTTGCCGCGCTGCAATCGGAATATGAAGCCCTCCAAGCGCAGAAAGAAGCCCTTTACGCCGACTATGGGAAGCTGAAAAAGAAAGTCCGGGAATACGATATTATCAAGCAGAACATTGACAGCATTTTACAGGCAGACAGGCAGCCGGAACGGGAAAAGGGAACAGAGCGCGGATAAGGATAGCAAAATCCCCGCCGCTGTGCTATGATAGGGCTATCAAAAAGCAGAGGAGCGTTGAGCATGGAAAACCAGAAAATGCCGGAATATGAAACCATACGCGCCGCCGTTGCCGGGGAAAAATGGGCGGTGGAGAAAGTCGTGGAGTGCTACAAGGACGAAATCGACAGGCTATCGACGGTAGCGGTCAGACAGCCGGACGGAAGCACGAAACAGGAAATCAACGAAGATATGCGCCAGTCCATCACAAAGAAGCTGATAGAAGCCCTCCCGCAGTTCCCGCTTGAAGAAATGGAAAAGGGAAATGTCAGATAGGCAAAAAAAGAACAGGGCGCGGAAGCCAGTATATGACTTCCGCGCCCTGTCTTTTTATGGGTGCTGTTTTCGTGAATGTTACGCAGTAGAACGCCATTTTCGGGGATAAAGGTATAAAGTATCGCCTATCCGATTTTCACGCCCGGAAAGCCCTGTAAATCAAGGGATTTTCCGCGCCTACTGCGTAACAGGGGCGCGTCTTTTCCTCATGCGCTCGGCGGCTTGTCTGCGGGTGATACGTTTCCGGCAGACGGGGCAGTATTTGACACTGTTAGAGGTTGACGCAAAGAACGCGCCGCACTCGGTACATTTCTTCTTATCCCCTGTCTGGTAAAGCTCCGCATAGAGCAGCCTGTCGGCGGGAAGCACCGCAACCCGGAACCACTTGCAGAGAAGCGAATAGGAAATGAGCTGCGGACATACGCACTCGTCCCCGTCGTCCAGTAAGATACAGTTCCCGTTATCATAATTGCAGCACGTCCGGCGCACAAGGGCGTTGACTTTCCGGCTCTGGGGCGGCGTCAGCCGCTTAACCCCGTTCATACTTCATCAGCGGCGTAAATGGGAAGCTCTGCAAATTCCGCTTCGGTCAAAGCGTCCACTTTGGAAAGGGTGCGCTTTGCAAGCTCCCGCATATCCGCGTCCATGTAGGGCAGCGCGGCGTTGACATTCTCAATCAAAGCCCGCTTGCCGCCCTCGTTGTAAATGCTCAAAAGGTTTGTTTCTTCAACAGTCAGTCTAATCATGCTCATACCTCCATATCGTGATTTTTTGTTTTTGCCGCCGCCTTTTTCGGGGCGGTCTTTGCCTTGTCTGCTTTAAGCTGCGCCCGGATAGAGGGGCGGGGCTTCCTTATCTCCCTGTCCCGGTTCTCCCCCTTGTCAATCAGCGCATACGTCCCATGTCTGCCCTCGATTTTGGAAAAGGAAAGGGTCTTGTAGGGCAGCATGGAGAAAAGGCGGTCAGTGTCCTTTGTGGCTGCAAGCCGCATGAACGCCGGGGAAAGCTCTGCCATGAAATGGGTCTTGTTCGGGCTGTTCGGCTCGTAATGCCGCTTCATTTCCCGCACAATGCGCCGCGCTTCCGTTTCAATCAGCCCGTCCCGCAAAGCGGCAATATGCGCCTTGAAATCCCCCGGCGAAAGCTGCTCCCGGCTGCGCCGTTCTTCCTGTAAGAGCGATTGCAGCGCGTCCGGGTCGTTGGGTACGGCTTCAAAGCGTTCAAATTTCCCAAGCTGCGGGTCTGGGGTTCCGTCAAAATATCTCCCGGCTTCCTGTACCCTTTCCCCATGCTCATAAATCAGCTTCACCGTATCGGCGGGCAGCTCCTTTTCCTTGACGCGCTCATAATGTTTAGAGTAGTCCAGTTCGTACAGATTGCCCTTGATTTTCCCGCGCTCCTTTCCCGTCAGCTCGATTGCATAGGCAAGGACGCGGTCGCTTGTCTGCTCCATGTAGAAACGCCATGTGTTGTGGGGCGCGGTGTCTTTGAGGAAAACGTCGCGCTCCCGGAAACAGTGCGTCCCGGACGGGCGGCAGAACCACAAAAGTGTTTTGTCCTCCCTGTGGGGGCTTGCCGCCGCCTTTGCGATAATCTCTTTGTCAATGTCTAAGTCGCTCTGGTAAAAGCCTGTGTTCTGCTTCATAATCGCTTCAAGGGAAGCGAACAAATCCACGTTTTCAAATTTGCTCTGTTCCGGCATGGGTCAGCTCCTTTCCAAGTCCTGTGACTTCTGCTTTGCGTTTTTCTTCTGTGCCTTTTCCTTGTCGGCTCTAAGCTGCGCCCGGATAGAGGGTTTCTTTTCCGGCTTCGCTCCCTTGCCGCGCTCCTTGTCGGCTTTGACAGCGTTAGCCAGGTCAACAAGGGAAATCTGCTCGCCCGCCTTTACCTTTGCTTCCAGTTCGTCAACGGTGGGGGTGTTGTTGATGATACCGTCAATCATGTTCCCGTTCTGCTCTGTGGTCTGCTCGGCGGTTTTCAAGGGATTGTCCCGCTGCGCCTGTTCTGCGGCAACGGCAAACGCCCGCGTCCCATTCCCCATAATCAGATACTTTCCGTCGTCCGACTGGTGGTGAAAGCCATATCCGGCGGCTTCTATCTGCTCCCGGCTCATAGCGGTTACATGGAAAGTCCCTCTCGGTGTTTTGACAGTTTCGCCCGTTTCCAAGTCGTCCGGGGTAAGCTGCTTTTGCTCCTGTAAAAACTCCGGCACTTCCCGGAAACCTACACTGTCAACGAAATGCGCCGCGTCCTGTCCGTCCTGATGAAGCACTACCACGTCGGAAACGGAAAGGCTGTGTCCCTTAAAATCTTTGGGGTGGTCGATATTGAAACGGGTGTAAATATCTTCAAGGGAAGTTTCCGGCGCAAGGGGCGCGGAATAGACAAGCTCATAGTTCGCCCTGTCAACCACATTTCCCGCCGCCTGCAGGCGGTCGTATGGCTCAAAGCGGAAATCCCTTGTTTCGTCCCCGCCCTTTATCTGGTAAATGGAAAAGGTGTCTTTGTCCTGTCCGGCGGTCTGCGCCGTTTCCTGTGCCTTTGCGTAAAGCTGCTTTACGTCGCCCTCGGTCAGCCCGCCGCTTTTGAGCTGCCCCATAAGCTCGCGGCATTTCTCCGGCGTTCCCGTATAAAGCACGTCGCCCATTTTCGCCCGCCCGTTCTCCTGTGTCACATAGGCTTGCAAGAGGTGGCTGTTTTCCGGGCTGTCGCCGTAAGGGTTCCGGCGCATCTTGTAAATCGTTTCCGGGGTAAAGGCTTCTTTCGGGGCTGCGCCCGCCTTTTCCTGTGCGCCGGATTTTCCCGGTGCGGCTGCTTCCGGCTTCTCTTTCCCGGCTGTATCTGCCTTTGCCGGGGCTTCCGGCTGCGGCTGTTCTTTCGGGGCTGCCTTTTCCTCTCTGGTGGGCTGCTCCTGTCCGGCGGTCTGCTCCTTGTCCTGTGCCTTTTGCAGCTCCGCAAGATTTTCGTCTATGGAATTGATAATCTCGGCGGCTGCGCTGCGTATCGTTTCAAGGGAGCTTTTCAGCTCGGACAGCTCCCGCCCGCTGCTCCACCCGGCGACATAGCCGAAAGAGTAGTCCGACGTGTCAAGCCCGTAATGTTGGCAGACAGTATAGGCGACGCTTTCCGCTTCGACTTCGCGGGTGCGGCGGTCAACGTGGGGCTGCTGCTCGTCCTTTGGCGCGTTGAGGTCAATGTCGTGCAGCTTCGCATGGGCGATTTCGTGAATGGCGGTCTTTAAGGTCTGTAATTCGCTCATGCCCTCGTTGATAGCAATGCGCTTGTCCTCCAAGTGGTAGTAGCCATGAGAGCCGCCCTCGATATTCTCAAAGGCGATAGGAACGGGGGAAGTCTTTTCAAGGGCTGCGAAAAAATCCTTGTAGCGGTCAACGTCGCCCGTCAGCTCGTCAACGGCAATATCCGGCAGCTCCTTTCCCTCGGTCTGGGAAACGTCAAAGACGGATACCACCTTGTAGGCGGGTATGGTGACTTCCTTTTCCTCGGTGACGGGCTTCCCGTCCTTGCCGATAACGGGCTTCTGCGTGTGCGGGTCGATTTTCTGCATTTCCTGTTTGATTTTATAGGGTGACGGAGCAATGATTTTAATTCCCTTTTGCCCTTTCATCACGTTTCGTTCAAAGTTGTTCTTCCAAGCGGAAAAGCCCGCCACAAGGGAAGCGTCCGGCTTCTGCATGGCGATAAGGACGGTGTTTCGGAAGCTGTAATTATGGAATTTTGACATGACTTTCAGATATTCCCGGTAACGCTCGCTGTCAAAGAGTTCCGCAATACCCTGTTCCAGACGGTCGGTTATCTCTTTGAGCTTTTCGGCGGGCTTCTCGGAAGTTAAGACAATGGGGATAACCGGGCGCGGCTCCTGTGGCTGCTCTGCGGTCTGCGCCGTTCTCTGCCCCGGCGCGGCTGCGTCAAAATCTGCTTTTTCCGGGTCGGGGCGTGACCGCTGCGGGGGCTGCGGCGTTACCCGGTATTCCTCCGGCACGTCGCGCCCGTCGTACCATTCTGTAAAGGTGTTGCGGTTGTTGTAGATATAGCCCTTTTCGGTAAACATACCGTCGTCGTTAATGGAAGCGTCCCGCCCGTATTCCTCATACATGAAATACTTTTTCGCTTCTTCGGGCAGTTCGGGTTCTTCCAGTTCATCAACCAGATAACGCCCGTATTCTTCTTCATTGTGGACGGACGGATAAATCCAGTAGCAGTCAAGGTTTTGTGCAAGGTTGATGATGTCCTGTAAGCTGTCGGCATGGTCGCCGTATTCAATGGCTGCAATGAATTTCTCCCGGTCGTCGTCAAACTGCATTTCCAAGAGCTTCCCTAAATAGTTCAGCTCGTCGGGGTGGGAATACTCGCTTAAATGTTCCGCCAAGCCGGGGATAGGGGATTGAAATTCTGTGAAATGCCATTCCTCGTAATGCTTGAAGTCAATCCCGATACGGTCAAAGACTTCTTTCAGATGTTCGGCAGTCGTGGGGAACGTCACCCATTCGCCCGCGGGTCTGCCCTCGGTGTACTTCCCAAGATTGGAAAGATAGCCGCTTAAAATCGGTTCTGCCATTTGTTCGCTCCTTTCTTTTTCAATCATGCGGTGCATAAGCTCAAAATCCTCAATGCTCATGCTCCCGTCAAATACATAGGGGTTAAAATCCTCCCCGTCCCGGTAGGGCTTTTCGGAAAAGGGAAGCCCCGCTTCATGGGCGGCTGCCCTCGCTTCCTCGATAACCTCCGGGGGAAGCCTGTCGTCATGCGCTCCGATAAAACCGTCAATGTCGTTCATGCTGTTTTCGTAGTGGTAGCGCACTCCGGCGGTCAGCTCGTCAAGGCTCATGTCCTCGCCTAAATGCCCGCAATAGTAGCCGTTTAAGATAACGGCGGCGGGGTCAATGCTTTTTATTTCCTCTAACCGGCTCCTGTCCTCCGGGTAGAGCGTATCGTCCATATCAAGATGAAAATATTCCGCGTTCCATGAACGCCCCTGTTTCCAGAACGCCACCCATGCGATACCGTCCCTAAGCTCGTCTTGATAGTCCTTTACGGTGTCCCGTAAACTTGCCATAGTGAAAAACCTCCTTTCTCTGCGGCAGCGTCATAAGCTGCATTTTTTGGCTGCATGGTCTACTACGGGTACGCCCGCATTTCTGCCAAAGATTTCTCAAAAATTTTTAGAGGGTGAAGCCCTCCGCAAAAGAGGGTTTGGGAAACTTCCCAACAAGCAAAATCCCCGTCCGGCGCGTCAGCGTCGCAACGGGGATTTACGGAAGTGGGTACCCGCTTCCTATGCTTGCTATTCAAGTTTTTAGTTCTTCTGTACTTCGATACGGTAGTTGACGTATTTCCCGCCAGTGTCAGCCAGAACGATAGTTCCGTCGTAGGTCTTGCCTGTTTTCGGGGAATAGAGCTTTTTCACATTCGCCTTGCCGGATTTAAGGAGCGCGGCGGCAATCTTCGCGGAAAAAGCGGTCTTGCGTTCCTCGAAAAAGCGGTCATTCTTCCACATGACAAAGGCACATTCTTTGTTGCTGCAATAATAGTTTTTCTTCCCCTCATGGACGGGGGAACCGCAACGGGGGCATTTGCCGACAGAGGGCTTTTCCTCCCGGAACAAATCCTTTTTCCCGTCCAGTGCTGCGGCGTGTGTCTGCACAAGCTCCCGCGCCATAGCTTCAATGCCGGACAGAAATTCGCCGGGGTCTGCGGCTCCCTTTGCTATCTGCGTCAGATTGTTTTCCCATTCTGCGGTAAGCTGCGGGGAAGTGAGCATATCCGGCAAGACTGATATAAGGGCGGCTCCGTTCTGCGTGGGGATAAGCTGCTTCCCCTTGCGCTCTGCAAAGCCGCCCTTTACCAGTTTTTCAATGACGGCGGCGCGGGTGGCGGGAGTGCCAAGCCCCCGGCGTTCCGCGTCCGGGTCGGTGTCCCCGTTCCCGGCTCGCTCCATAGCAGAGAGAAGCGACGCTTCGCTGTGGGGCTTCGGCGGCGTTGTGGTATGCTCCGTTACTTTTGCGGCGGGGTTAGGAAAGTTCTGTCCCTCGGAAAGCTCCGGCAGCGCCACATCCTCTGCGCTGTCCTCGTCCGGCTTTGCTTTGAGCGTGGCGCGGAAACGGGCGTCAATGTCTTTCCAGCCCGCAATCAGAATCGTTTTGCCCTTGGCGGTGAACGGCTTTCCGCC
>ERZ780091.229-NODE-229-length-8431-cov-3.43951_pt1 | contig 8431 bp, 4 predicted proteins | sample MGYA00511021_ERZ780091 | MGnify/ENA primary metagenome ERZ780091 (study PRJEB29588, sample SAMEA2150994) | human gut metagenome | biome: human gut; feature: human-associated habitat; material: faeces | place: Denmark | collected 2008/2010 ... | reverse complement strand
TCATTAACTAAAGATGCGATATTTTCAATCAATTCCTTCTTATTTACATTATAAGGAATTTCATTAACTATGATCTTGTCATGTGTAGTATGAGTTTCTATCTCAGCCTTAGCACGCATCACTACTCTACCACGTCCGGTTTCGTAAGCATCACGTACCCCGCTTATACCATATATATATCCACCTGTAGGGAAATCCGGTGCTTTTACATATTGCATAAGCCCTTCAATATCAATATCATTATTGTCAATGTAAGCAATACATGCATCGATTACTTCAGAAAGATTATGGGTAGGCATATTGGTTGCCATACCTACAGCAATACCGGATGCTCCATTTACCAACAAGTTAGGAATCCGTGTTGGCATGACAGTCGGTTCCTGCAACGTGTCATCAAAATTATTCTGAAAATCAACAGTTTCCTTATAAAGATCCTGCATCATCTCTTCACCTATTTTCTTTAATCTTGCTTCCGTATAACGCATGGCAGCAGGGCTGTCACCATCAACAGAGCCGAAGTTACCCTGACCATCTACCAACGGATATCTCATAGCCCAATCCTGAGCCATTCTGACCAAAGCTCCATACACGGAAGAGTCACCATGCGGGTGATATTTACCCAAAACTTCACCTACAATTCTTGCTGATTTCTTATAAGCTTTATCGGAGGTATTTCCCAGTTCAATCATACCATATAAGATACGTCTATGAACCGGTTTAAAGCCATCGCGAACATCCGGGAGGGCGCGCGCAACAATTACTGACATTGAGTAATCAATGTACGACGACTTCATTTCCTCTTCGATGTTAATCTTTATAATTCTGTCTTGTTCTAGCATTTAAACAAATATTAATTATACATCTTTTTGGTTTACCAAAAACCACGCTAAAGTACTACTTTTATACGACATACGAAACAAAACCCATAAAAAAGTTAAGTCCATTAAATGTTTTTACTTATATAAGTAAAAAGTATCCCTATACCTTATTTTATAGTATATAGTGATTATCACTCCCACTTCTCATTTACTTTGTGAATGGTTCGCTATAACCCTTATTTTTGTTTAATCCATTTAGCCTGTCAAAGCTTGGCATACATTTTGTTATGCTAATATAAATAAGAAAACAATGGTATGCATTGTTATTATGTGTATCTTTGCACACTGGGAAATAAATACTATACTTTAGGAGGACGATAAATTTATGAACAATCAATTTACACAAAGAGTGTCCGATATCATCATGTATAGCAAGGAAGAAGCCAACAGGCTGCGAAATAGCTATATTGGTCCCGAACACTTGTTGTTGGGACTGATACGTGAAGGTGAAGGAAAAGCTATCGAGATTTTGTTTAATTTGCAAATAAACTTACAGGACATAAAAAATCAGTTGGAGACCATTGTGAAAAACAATGCGGAAAATGACACCACCTATGACGAAAATATTAGCTTTAATGAGAAAGCATCCAAAGTGTTAAAGCTATGTATTCTAGAGGCTAAGTTATTGAGAAACATTGCGGCTGACTCTGAACATATTTTGTTAGCAATTATGAAGGTCAAGGATAATGCAGCTTTCCACGTCTTGGAAAGCAATGGCGTAACATACGAAAAAATCAAACTCACTTTACAACCAGACACCCATGCAGGTCTGGGGTTCAGTGAGGACGAGGATGAAGACGAAGATATACGTCAGAGTCCAAGTGGCAATAAATCAAATGCAGCACAACAGCAGGCACGCCCGGCACAAAAAAAGCCGGCTAATGACACTCCTGTACTCGACAATTTTGGCACAGATATGACAAGAGCTGCCGAAGAAGGAAAACTGGATCCTGTAGTTGGCCGGGTGAAGGAAATAGAGCGACTGGCACAAATATTGAGCCGCCGCAAGAAGAACAATCCGGTGCTTATCGGTGAACCAGGAGTCGGAAAATCTGCCATCGTAGAGGGTTTGGCATTGCGTATTGTGCAAAAGAAAGTTTCGCGCATTTTGTTTGAAAAGCGCGTGGTGATGCTTGATATGGCCTCTGTGGTGGCGGGAACAAAATACCGTGGTCAGTTTGAGGAACGTATCCGCTCTATTATCAACGAGTTGCAGAAAAATCCGAATGTCATTCTTTTCATCGATGAAATCCATACGATTGTAGGCGCTGGTGCTGCTGCCGGTTCCATGGATGCTGCCAATATGCTGAAACCGGCTTTAGCGCGTGGTGAAATCCAGTGTATTGGAGCTACCACTCTCGATGAATACAGAAAGAATATCGAGAAAGACGGTGCTTTAGAGCGTCGTTTCCAAAAGGTGATTGTAGAGCCTACCACAGCTGAAGAAACGCTTCAGATATTGAAGAATATCAAGGAGAAGTATGAAGACCATCATAACGTGAGCTACACGGATGAAGCCCTGGAAGCATGTGTCAAGTTGTCAGCACGCTATATAACCGACCGCAACTTCCCGGATAAAGCTATTGATGCTTTGGACGAGGCGGGTTCGCGTGTGCATTTGACGAATATTAATGTTCCGAAAGAAATTGAGGAGCAGGAAAAGCTGATTGAAGAGGCACGTAGCCTGAAGGCTGAAGCTGTAAAGTCACAGAATTTTGAGCTGGCTGCCAGCTACCGCGACCGTGAGAAGGAACTTTCTGTCCGCTTGGAGGAGATGAAGGTTGAGTGGGAAGCCCGTTTGAAGGATGACCGCCAAACGGTAGGTGAAGAGGAAATAGCCAATGTTATTTCGATGATGTCCGGTGTACCCGTACAGCGCATGGCGCAGGCAGAAGGACTTAAACTGGCCGGAATGAAGGAAGAACTACAGGCGAAGGTGATAGCTCAAGATGCTGCGATAGAGAAACTTACCAAAGCAATCTTGCGTAGCCGTGTAGGGTTGAAAGACCCGAACCATCCCATTGGAACCTTTATGTTCCTTGGCCCTACTGGTGTGGGTAAGACACATTTGGCAAAGCAATTGGCAAAATATATGTTTGGCTCTGCCGATGCCTTGATACGTATCGATATGAGCGAGTATATGGAGAAATACACCGTATCTCGTATGATTGGTGCCGCTCCGGGATATGTGGGCTATGAGGAAGGCGGCCAGTTGACCGAAAAGGTTCGTCGCAAGCCGTATTCCATTGTCTTGTTGGATGAAATTGAGAAAGCCCATCCGGACGTATTCAACATCTTGCTCCAGGTACTGGATGAAGGCCGTTTGACTGACAATTATGGCAGAACCATTGATTTCAAGAATACGGTTATCATTATGACCTCCAATATCGGTACGCGGCAGTTGAAGGAGTTTGGCCGTGGCGTAGGTTTTACGGCGCAAAACCGCACGGATGACAATGAACATTCGCGCAGCGTGATACAAAAGGCTCTGAACAAGACCTTTGCTCCTGAATTTTTGAATCGTTTGGATGAAATCATTACTTTCGACCAGCTCTCCTTGGAGGCCATCACAAAGATTGTGGACATTGAGCTGAAAGGCTTGTACGAACGGGTTGAAGCAATTGGTTACAAGCTGGTTGTGGAGGATGATGCAAAGACATTCCTTGCTTCGAAAGGGTACGATGTACAGTTTGGTGCGCGTCCATTGAAGCGCGCCATTCAGAACCACTTGGAGGATGGACTTTCCGAGCTGATAGTGGCGGCGGAGTTACAGCCGGGTGATACGGTAAACGTATCAGTAGACAAAGAAAAAGACGAGCTGAGCATCAAGAAGGCATAAGCTGTTCTTTATAAAAACCGTCAAAATGTCAGTCCTTATGGGCTGGCATTTTTTTTGTGCTATATCTGCCGGAATAATTAAAAATATAAATCTAAAAAATATAAATGTAGTATGCAAAAAGGTAATATTGGGGTAACTACTGAGAATATCTTCCCCGTCATTAAAAAGTTCTTGTATAGTGATCATGAAATTTTTCTCCGTGAGTTGGTTTCTAATGCGGTTGATGCTACACAGAAGCTGAAAACACTCTCCTCTATCGGTGAGTTCAAGGGTGAAGTTGGCGATTTAACCGTACATGTCTCGCTGGGAAAAGATACCATTACAGTGTCCGACCATGGTATCGGGCTTACGGCTGAAGAAATAGACAAGTATATTAACCAGATAGCTTTCTCTGGCGCCAATGACTTCCTTGAGAAATATAAAAACGATGCCAACGCCATCATCGGCCATTTCGGATTGGGTTTCTATTCGGCTTTTATGGTTGCCAAGAAAGTCGAAATCATCACTAAATCCTATCGGGTAGGTGCCCAGGCTGTAAAGTGGACCTGCGATGGCAGTCCGGAGTTTACGATTGAAGACACTGATAAGGCAGAACGTGGTACGGATATCGTTCTTTACATAGACGATGACTGCAAGGAATTCCTTGAAGAAGCACGCATCTCCTCTTTGTTGAAGAAGTATTGCAGCTTCCTCCCTATCCCGGTTGCATTCGGCAAGAAGAAAGAATGGAAAGACGGCAAGCAGGTTGAAACTGCCGAGGATAATATCATCAATGACTCCAACCCGTTGTGGACGCTGAAACCCAGCGAATTGAAAGATGAAGATTACAAGAAGTTCTACCGTGACCTTTATCCCATGTCCGACGAACCTTTGTTCTGGATTCATCTGAATGTGGATTATCCGTTCCACCTTACCGGTATTCTGTACTTCCCCAAAGTGAAGAGCAACATCGAGTTGAACAAGAATAAGATTCAGCTCTACTGCAACCAGGTATATGTGACGGATTCGGTGGAAGGTATTGTTCCCGACTTCTTGACCCTGCTGCATGGTGTGCTCGATTCACCGGACATTCCATTGAACGTTTCCCGTTCTTATTTGCAGAGCGATGCCAACGTGAAGAAAATTTCTACATATATCACGAAAAAGGTGTCAGACCGTTTGCAGTCCATCTTCAAGAACGACCGTAAGCAATTTGAGGAAAAGTGGAATGACTTGAAAATCTTCATCAACTACGGAATGCTTACGCAGGAAGATTTCTATGATAGAGCCAAGGACTTTGCCCTTTTCACCGATACAGACAGCAAATATTATACTTTCGAGGAGTATAAGACGTTGATTAAGGATAGCCAGACGGATAAGGATGGAAATCTGATTTATCTGTATGCCAACAATAAAGATGAGCAATACAGCTACATAGAGGCCGCTACGAATAAAGGATACAATGTGCTGTTGATGGATGGACAGCTGGACATTGCGGTGGTGAGCATGTTGGAACAGAAGTTCGAAAAGGTTCGCTTCACTCGTGTAGACAGCGATATTATTGATAATCTGATTGTCAAGGAAGACAAGAAGAACGAAGCGTTGGAAGCCGGCAAGCAGGAAGTCCTTTCTTCCATCTTCAAGAGCCAGTTGCCCAAGATGGATAAGACGGAGTTCAACATCACGGCGCAGGCTTTGGGCGAAAACTCCACTCCTATCATGATAACTCAGAGCGAGTACATGCGCCGTATGAAGGAAATGGCGAATATCCAGGCTGGAATGAGCTTCTATGGCGAAATGCCGGATATGTTTAACCTGGTATTGAATTCAGACCATAAGCTGGTAAAAGAAGTTCTGGCAGATGAAGATAAGGAATGTGCTGCTGCCGTTGCTCCGGTTCAGGCAGAGATGGATGAAGTGGACAAGCAGCGTAATGATCTGAAAAAGAAGCAGGAAGGCAAGAAAGATGAGGATATACCGACTGCCGAAAAGGATAAAGTGAATGAGCTGGATAAGAAGTGGGACGAACTGAAAATACAGAAAGAAGGCATCTTCGCCGATTATGCTGCCAAGAATAAGGTTGTCCGTCAACTGATAGATTTGGCACTGCTGCAGAATGGTATGTTGAAAGGTGAAGCTTTGAACAACTTTGTCAAGAGAAGCATTGACCTGATAAAATAAGCCCCTTTAAATTTGCATTTAATATATGCAAGGGTATTGTGATTCTTCAGAGTCGCAATACCCTTTTTTTATTCATTTTCACCAATCAAGGTGTGATTTTCTTCGTTGAATACGGCATTTTTGGAAACTATTGTTTATATTTGGGGCAATGAACATTTATCTTACTCGGAATCGCATAGTTATGAAAAGAGTTTTATTGTTTTTTTCGTTTCTTCTATGTACCCTTATTTTACAAGCCCAGAAAGTGGGACTTGTATTGAGTGGCGGTGGAGCAAAAGGCATGACTCATATAGGCATTATCCGGGCTTTGGAAGAGAATAATATCCCCATTGATTATATAACCGGAACCTCTATGGGAGCTATCATCGGTTCTCTGTATGCTATGGGGTATTCTCCGGACGATATGGAGGCGCTCTTGCGCTCTCCCGACTTTAAGCGTTGGTATTCGGGTAAAGTGGAGCCCAAATACGAGTATTATTTTAAGAAGAATCGTCCTTCACCGGAATTTTTCAATATCCGTTTTGCTTTTAGGGACTCGCTGCATATAAAGCCCCAGATACTTCCCACAAGCATGGTCAACCCCATACAGATGAATCTGGTATTTGTGGAATTGTTTGCACGCGCTACGGCTGCATGTGGCGGTAATTTCAACAAACTGTTTGTCCCCTTTCGCTGTATAGCATCCGATGTGTACAATAAAAAGCCATTGGTATTGGGTAAAGGGGATTTGGGGGATGCGGTACGTGCTTCCATGAGCTTTCCATTTGTCTTCAAACCGATAGAAATAGACAGTACGCTTGCTTATGATGGCGGCATTTACAATAATTTCCCTACGGATGTGATGCGGGAGGATTTTCATCCGGATGTCATCATTGGCAGTGTGGTGGCGGCAAATCCCGGTAAGCCGAAGGAGAATGACCTGATGAGCCAATTGGAGAATATGATTATGCAGAAGACCGATTATTCCATTCCGGACTCATTGGGCATAGTCATGACCTTCAAGTACGATGATGTCAACCTGCTGGATTTTGACCGTCTGCAGGAATTGCACGATATAGGCTACAACCGTACTCTTAATATGATGGATTCCATCAAAAGCCGTGTTCACCGTAGGGTGAATGCTGATAATGTGCGTTTGAGGCGCCTTGTCTTCCGGAGTAACCTGCCTCAATTCCGTTTTCGGGATATTATTATTGAAGGGGCGAATGCCCAACAGCAAGCCTACATCAAAAAAGAGTTCCATGATGAAGAGCATGAAGTCTTTACTTATGAAGACTTGAAGCGCGGGTATTTTCGTTTGCTGGCAGATAATATGATTTCGGAAATAGTTCCTCATGCTGTGTATGATTCGGAATCCGATTTGTATGAGCTGCATTTGAAGGTGAAGATGGAGGATAATTTTTCCGTGCGTCTGGGGGGCAGTGTCTCTACCACGAGCTCAAATCAAATCTATTTGGGAATAGGATATCAGAACTTGAATTATTATTCCAAGGAAATCACTTTTGACGGCCAGTTGGGTAAGATTTATAATAATGCCCAGTTGATGGGTAAGATTGATTTGCCTACCAACATACCTACGTCCTTTCGTTTTATTGCTTCAATCAGTACCTTCGATTACTACAAGAAGGACAAGCTGTTTTCCAGGAATGACAAACCTTCATTCAATTCAAAGGACGAACGTTTTGTGAAGTTGATGGTTGCCTTGCCGTTTTTGGCCAGTAAGCGTGTGGAGTTCAGTCTGGGATATGGCCAACTGGAAGATAACTACTTTCAATCCAGTGTAATAGATTTCGATAAGGACCGTTCGGACAGAAGTACCTACAAACTTTTGGGAGGTTCCATCGGTTTCTATGGGAGCACCCTAAATACGCGGCAATACGCGACAAAAGGTTATCTGGAGAAACTGATAGCCCAGGTATTTACCGGGAGGGAAAGATTTGAACCGGGGAATCCGCAAGAAGGGTACAGTCCTTCTCCGCAAGAGCGGCAATCATGGTTACAAATCTCTTATATGAAAGAGGCATATCACACGATGGGGCCGAAATTCACCCTGGGATGGATGGCAGAAGCACTGTATTCATCGAAGAATTTCTCTGAGAATTATACGGCAACCATGATGCAGGCAGGAGAATTTGCACCGACTCCGCATAGTAAACTGATGTACAATGAAGCTTTTCGTGCCAACCAGTATGTGGCTGCCGGTATCAAACCCATATATGTTTTGAACGACATGTTCCAGTTCCGGACAGAATTTTATGGCTTTACACCGATTTTTCCGATAAAAAAGAATGCATTGAATAAAGCATATTATGGAAAAGCATTCTCCCGCTTTGAGTATATGGGAGAAGTTTCTGTTATTTGTCATTTGCCCTTCGGAGCCATCTCTGCTTATGTAAATCATTATAGCTCACCGAGAAGGGAGTGGAATGTGGGGATGACCATCGGCTGGCAGTTGTTTAATTATCGCTTTGTCGAATAAATTTCTTCAAAAAAAGTTTGTATATCGTTTGCTAATTCGGAAAAAGTACGTATCTTTGCACCCGTTAAACAAAGA
>ERZ780091.224-NODE-224-length-8537-cov-3.79139_pt1 | contig 8537 bp, 9 predicted proteins | sample MGYA00511021_ERZ780091 | MGnify/ENA primary metagenome ERZ780091 (study PRJEB29588, sample SAMEA2150994) | human gut metagenome | biome: human gut; feature: human-associated habitat; material: faeces | place: Denmark | collected 2008/2010 ... | reverse complement strand
GGGGGAGGCAAAAAGCGGCCTGAAGATTAACAGCCTATCCGAAGTGACAGACAAAGCCAAAGAGGGTGCGGACACCATATTGGATGTAGCCAAATACATTCTGGCCGCAGTACTTGGTATTGCCTTGGTCTTTGTCATCTATTCACTGGCCACGAACAATCCCCACGCCAAAGAATATCTGTTGGGATGGATTATTGCCGTAGTGGTCATCATGGTAGCTTTTCTGATCATCTAACGCAGAACGCCATGAGAACCATGCGTAAAATCAACAAGCCAATCAAATTCTTCGGCCTGTCATCAGGGCAGTTCGCCATCTTCATGCTACTGACAGCCCTTACGGTCATCGTAAGCATCTTCAAGCAGCTGCATCCGTTGATTGTTGCGAATCATCTCAGGAATGCTGTTCCTGTCGGGGCTACTGTTCAAGACACTGAAAAAGGAGCATAAAGCGGGTAATCCGGATTACCTGACCAGTGTCCGAATCAAGAGTGCCACTCCCCGACAGATAACCGACAAGCGACACATTTTCAAATTCATCTTAAAACAATGACCATGATAGGAATCATCATACTCATATCGCTGCTTATCTGTGCGCTTTGCCTGCTTATAGCACTGTTCTATATCCGGCAGACGGAGCTAGAAGTGACGGATAAATCCGTAGATTTGGGGGACGTACTGCCCATCCAAACCATTACGGAAAACGCCATCATCAACGGCAACGGTGATATTACCGTCGGCTACCGGCTATTTCTGCCCGAAGTGTTCACCCTTTCGGAAAGCGAGGCACAATATATCCATGAGCGGTTGGAAGCCCTTTTGAAAATGCTTCCGGCAGGTACGGTCATCCACCAACAAAATTTCTATTACACAGACCGATACCATAATACGGAATATTCGACCAATGCCCTGATAGCGGAAAACAACCGTCATCTGAACAGCAAGGAGATACTGAACAATTATACCAACCTGTATGTGACGTTTACGAACGGCCAGCGGAACGGCAAGATACGGAAAAACGCATCAGGTACCTCACTGATGAGAAAGCTGCACTATCCGTTCAAGCAACCTTATAAGGAATATCAGCAACGGCTGACAGAAATGGAAGCCTTTCTGATGAACTTTGAGAACGGTCTGTCCTCCATCCAACAATTTGAGATCCGTAAAATGGACGATACGGAATTGAACAACGCCATCTATGACTATATAAACCTCTCATACGAGACACCGGAAAACGATGCCACCCAAAAGAGCGTCAACCCGATGGCTATCAACCAGAACGGAACTATGAAAATCGGGCAGCAATATGTATCCATCCTCTCGTTGACCAATGAAGGGGAACATCTTCAGGAACTAGCCGTACCACATACGGGGAAGTCAAAAGCATACGGTGGAAACATTGAGATGCCGGACAGCATACGAAGCAAATGCTCGATGCTTTACCCCGTAGGTCTGGGACTGCCGTTCAACCACATCGTAAACATCGTGATAGAGATAACCGATGCCGATGCCACCGTAACGGCCATCGGTGCCGAAAAAGACGCGCTGAACTACATCACCAACTTTTATCCGCCCGCAGCAGAGAAACAACGTGAGCAGGAAGCCTTCTGCAACGAGATTACCCAGTTTGACTATCAGACGGCTTATACAGCCTTCAATGTCGTACTTAACGACCACGACCGCACCTCTCTCATGAGGAAAACCGCCTTGGTACAGCAAGGCTTCAGTTTTATGAACCAGAGTGCGTGTTATGTGGAGAACGCAGAACTCTGCAACCTGTTCTTCTGCAACATACCCGGCAATGCTAGGGCCAACTACAGGGGATTCATAAACACCACCAAGCAAGCTATCTGTTACCTGCAAAAAGAAGGGATGTACCTTTCAGACGAGAAAGGTCATATCTATCACGACCGTTTCGGCACTCCGGCCAAAATCAACCTTTGGGATTATCCAGCCTTGAACAACAAGAACCGTATCGTCATCGGTCCATCAGGATCAGGAAAATCATTCTGGCTGAACAATTATATCCTGCAAAGTTACGAATTAGGCAGGGATGTGATGATTATTGATATTGGCGGCTCTTACCGTTCGATGATCGCCCTGAACCGTGGCAAATACTTCGATTCTACCGAACAGAAGAAATTTGCATTCAATCCGTTCCTATGCGACCGAGACAAAAACGGCAAGTATCTGTATATCGACACTACAGATGCGGAATCCGCTGACGACCAGATCAAAACAATTGTGGCCATCATCAGCTATATATGGAAAGTACGTGAACCCATGCTGCCTGCGGAAAGTGCCATTCTCCGCAAATCCATCATCGGTTTTTACGACTACGTGAACAATTCTTCAGTAGGGGAGAAGCACGAACGAATTTTCCCCACGCTGATAAGCTATCGGACATACCTGAAAGAAGTATTCAGCAAACGGATGACCGAGTTTGAGAGACAGAAGTTTGAGATTGAGGAACTTCTGCTTTTATTTCATTCCTGCTGAATGCTACCGAAAACGTGGATATCATACATGACCGGCTGATAGCCTTTGACATGGAAGATGCCTCGAAGAAAGAATATTTTCCGCTGGTAGCCATCATCACCCTGCAAATGATCGTAGATAAGATAAAGAAACGACAGGGATTTGCCAAAGAGCTGATTATCGATGAAGCACTCGACTTCTTGCAAGACGAGAAATTCGGGGACTTCATCGCCTACCTCTACCGTACCTTCCGCAAGAAAGAGGGAAGCATCACATTGGCCGCACAAAATATATTGTTCTTGAAAAACATGCCAGCCAGCATCAAGGACTCCATCATCATCAACTGTGCGACCAAGATCATCCTCGATCATTCGGAACACCGACAGAATCTGCCAGAGGTAAAAGCCGTGCTTTCCATCACGGATGAAGAGATCTATATGATTGAATCCTTACAGCGCACGGAACGGTGGAGGGAATTCTTCATCAAGATGTCAAACGATGCCTTCATATTCCGCAATGAGGTGTCAGACTTCGCCGCCGTAGCTTTCGACTCACGCCAGGCAACCGTAGTACGGCTGAAGCAATTGTTCAACGAAAGCGGATCGACCTATACAGCCATCAACCGCTATCTGGAAGAAAGGAGAAAGAAGTATGGATGACGCAACCCAAGGTTTGAACGAGCTATTGAGCTGGTCAACCGACTTCAACAGCAGCGCATACAATCTTGCCGGAAGCCTTGCCGCCGCACTTTTGGGCGTTGCCCTCATTTTCGTAATATGGGCATTGGCCATGAAAAAAGAGAATGCCAAAAGCCATCTGATTGCCTGGCTGGTATGTGTCATATTCACCTTATTGTTCATTATAAACAAATAATCGCCATGAAAAGAATCATTCTCCTACTTGGATTAATCCTCTCGATGGGGCTGACCGGAACAGGCAAATCCCATGCCCAGTTTGTCGTGCATGATCCGGGCCATACCTTTCTGAACTCAACGGAATGGATTACCAATGTCAAAAAATGGGTAACGCAAATCAATGAGATGATCGATGCCCAGGAACTCAGGATCGGACTGCAAAAGATCGACCGGCTGAAAGAACTCAAATCGCTGAAAGAGCTGGCCGACCTGCTTGATGACGTAGCCTGCCTGAGTAGCGACTACAGTTTCTATCTGAATGTAGGTTCGAACTACCACTGCCTGAAATTCCTCAATTTTCAGCGTGTAACCGTCAACCTGAGTCTAAGTACCGATTTACTGTTCAAGGTAGCCACCGTGACCAGTTATTTCTCTATGAACTCGGAAGGCCGCATGTCATTCATTGAGCAAGTGAAGGAATCGGTAGAGAAGGCAGCTGAAGAAATGCGAGAGTTTAACGAATCCGTGCGTTCCACGGTCATTTACAAATCCATGAAAGGGCATAACCGGAAAACTTACTATCAAGGACGGTTGGCCGCTTTCACACGTCATACCAATTAAGCGATATGAATCAAGACAATTTTCTCTGGGGACTCCAGATAACAGACGGCCTGACCATGGAACTCGTATCGCAAATGACCGTCATCGCCTTTGGCGTAGGTGTCATCTGCTTTATCTGCAACCTGGCATACAACTATCTTTACCATGGAGCCAGCCAATTGTTAAGCCCGAATGAAGACAAATTCCCCGATATGATGGAAATAGCCCGCTGTCTGGTACTATTCTTTTGCCTGAGCATGTACACCCCCATCGCCCGAACCATTGTAGGCACGATGGAAGTCATTAACGAAGCTACTTCCCTGACCTCCGACCGTGCGCAGGAATTTGCGCAGTTCATGGCTGAATCTGCCACCGTTCAAGGAGAGATGGTTGCCGAATATGACAAACACAGCCTCCAGTCAGAAATATCCACCGGAGAGGATACCACCGGAGCCATGCAACACGAACTGGACAAAAAAGCCGAAGAAGATGAAATGACCGGTGTGCGCTCCAGTGTGGAAAAGATCGTCCAACTGCTCAATCCTGCCAACCTTGCCACCCTTGTACTTCATGCCATTGCGGCCTTGCTGGTTGGAATCATACAGGTCATCATATTAGGTATCGGTGTGGTCATTGTCAAGATACTGGTCATACTCGGCCCGTTTGTCTTTGCTGTGAGCATGTTGCCAGTCTTTCAGAAACAGTTAAGTGTCTGGTTCGGGACTCTCTGTTCATCCTGCATGGTATTCACCGTCATCAACATCCTGAACCAGATCATATGGCAGACCTTCAAACACATCTATACGGAGAGTGCGGATATAGTAGATGCCGCTACACAACAAATACAATATCTCGGAATGGATCTCGCCCTGCTCGGAGCCTATTGCAGCTGTTTCTGGCTCTCATCCAAAATCGTAGGGCATAGCGATGCCGGGAAAATCATCTCGAAAGCCGTATCCATCGTCACTACGGCGGCCACCATTGCCCTGATGGGCAGTGCGGCAGCTGGAAGCAAGCTGACCAATGTCGGTGGTGCCGCTTCTATCGGAGAAAGTATCATAAACGACAATTCAAAAAAATAAAGCCTATGAACCTGATGAAATTTAAAGGAGCAGACAATGCGGTCAAGCTGACCATCCGCCTTTCAGCCGGGTATTGTATTATCCTGACCATCGCTTTTGTCAGCTGTACCGTCTATCTGTCCACTAAAATAGAAAAAGCGTACAGCCAAGCCCTTGTTATCGACAAGCAAGGTGAAGTATATAAGACAAGCAGCCTGTCGGCCAGTGATATGCGGCAATACGAATACATGAACCATGTGAAAACCTTTGTGACCAACTGGTATGCCTTTGATGAGAGCAGCTATGAGAAAACAACCTCATAGGCAACAAGGGAAAAGAGTTACTGAACGAATATAACGACGTGAATATGCTGAACTCGCTCATTCAAAAAAATATACGTTACGGGGTACGTATCAAAGACATAGAGATAAACACCCATACCATACCAGTTTCCGGGAAGATAACCTTTACGCAAACCGGATATCGTGCACGAGGCAGTATCTCACGAGAGATCGAAGCGGAATTCACTATCTATGACATGCTGTCACGAAGCGAGGAAAACGCACACGGAGCCAAGATAGAGGATTGGATAGTCCGCTATTCGGAGCCAGTGGAAAGTGACGGCACATCTCCGATAGAGACGATATCCGGAGAGAGAAATGAAAACCTATCAGAATCCTCAAATAAGAACAACCATGGAAGTAAATAAGCTTATCAAAGACAAGAACAAACTGCTGATGGCCATTCCGGTAGTCCTTGGCATTCTCTTTCTGTATGTCTTTTTCGTTCGTGAAAGCGGAAAAGAACAGCCTAGGAAAGAAATGCAAACAGCCTCACAGGCTTTTCTGGAACCTCAGTCGGAAATGGCCGACAAGGTAAATGACAAAATGGAAGCCTATAAGCAGGACAAACTGGAAGAACAAGAAAAGGCGCGTATTATGAAAGAATCCCAAGTAAAAGGCTCGGATTTTTATTTTGAGCTGCAAAACCGGAAAGAACGATATGACCGTGCCACTTTGGAACGTATCCGGCGTATGCAGAACGATCCGTACAGTGAGGTCATGTCCGAATACGGAAGTAGGGAGAACGGACGTTTCTCCCATCAGTTGGAAAGCCAGTTGAACGGTCTGGAAGATGAACAAGCACTCAACGAGATTATCCGGGAAGCCAAGAAAAACTCACGAATCCGCAAAGAGTTGGAAGCGTCAGACAAATACCGCAAACGGATGTATGAACGAATTTCCAATTATGACAAAGACGACGAAACGGAAAAGAAAATGAATACAGCCACCGGAAGTCCAGCCATTGACAGCCTGATGCAGAGCACTCCCATTTACCGGAGTGAAAACGGCTTACGTATACGCAGGCTACCCACCTCTGTTCCGGGAAACAACAATCTCTTCAAAGCCTGCATCCATGGCGACCAAACAGTAGTAACAGGCAGTACGGTACGGATGCGATTGCTTCAGGACATTACCATTTCCGGCATGAAGATACCTGCCAATACCCTATTCTACGGAGTGGCCACTTTAGGGGCTAACCGGCTCGATATTGTGGTAAGCAACCTGAAGGTGGGAAATAATCTCAATCCCGTCTCTGTAGTAGTCTTCGACAACGATGCCATGGAAGGTCTGAATTTGCCCAACAACTTAAAAGCCAATGCCGCCAAACGCATGGAACAAGGGCTTGTTCAGAACATCGATATGCCATTGTCTTCCATCGGTACAATGGCCAGCGAAGTGACCAGTGTGGTAAACGCCACCACCCAAATAGCCAAACAAATCTTGAATATGAACCTTTCACAAGTAAAGGTACATCTCAAATCCAATTACGAGATGTATATTCAAGAGGAAAGCCAGGAATCCAAACTTCGCAGGCAGGCCGTACAAGCCGAGCTTCAGAAGCTCTATGAACAGATGGAACAAGAAAAAATGAATAAGAAAAATCATCCCCTTCAAACATTGATTGACAAATTATGATAGACACACTCAATTACCTGCTTGCACTGTCAGCCCTCTTTTTCGGATACCGGATCTATGTATCACGCCGAAAAGGAAAAACCTTCAAGGAAATCCGTCCGTTGACCTTATCCTTCGGTATTACCCTGTTTCTGTTGTGGGGTATCACCATATTCATTGCTTTTTTTCAATAACCTCTCTAACATATCGGAACATGAAACAATACATTCATCTATTGCTCTGCTGCCTTGTATGCAGCCTCCCGCTCTCCGCACAAGAAAACGGAAGCCCCCATCAGCAAGCCGTCACCCGCAAGGACATCTTTGTCTCTTTCGACTGTGTGAAACACTTGGTCTTCCCTGTACAAGTATCAGACATCGCCATCGGAGAGCAAGATTTCATTATGGCCAGCCGGGTAGAGGAAGCTCCGCAAATTGTCAGGCTTTCCGCCCGAACGGAGGCATTCACCCAAGAAACCAACCTGACCATCGTCTGCATTGACGGAAGTGTTTACACCTACCACATCCGTTACCTTCCTGAAGATACCCCGGACCCACAACCCAACATCTACGAGGACAACGGAAAATGGCAGCATCATGACTATCAGGCAAAGTTAAGCGACCTTCATCTGACCGAATTCTTCTTCCCGGCAGACATCGTTTACGGGACACCCGGCAATGAAATCTCCTTTACATTGGCTACCTACAACAACCAATTAAAAGTTTCTACTGCAAAAGAGGCGGTAGAAGCCTCCAACCTGTTTGTGGTGGACAAGGATATGAACACCTATCATATCGCTGTCAAACGGGGCATGACCTCCGTCTTCACCTACAACTTCGACAATCAACGGGAATACACCGCACACGTGGATGTGAACAGCGAAGAGATGGAAAAATGTATCCAGGAACTACGCACCAAAAAACGGAACATCTATAGCCTAGGGATCATCAAGAACAAATTCGAGTTATCAATGGCTAATCTGTATGTGCATGAAGACTTCATGTTCTTTATCTTCGACCTGAAGAACAAATCCTACATTGACTACGACATCGAGTTTATCAAGTGTTTTCAACGCGATCAGAAAAAAAGCAAGAACGCCATCCAACAGGAAACAACCATTGAACCCATTTATCAAAAAGACTTCCACACGAAAATCAAAGGCAAGAGCCAAAACCGGCTGGTTCTTGGTTTCAACAAATTCACAATCCCCGATGACAAGGTTTTCGAGATTGAAGTCTATGAACGAAACGGAGGAAGGCACATCAAGCTGGCCGTACTGAACGAATACATTCTTTCCGCAGACCCCCTATACCAACCACAGCCATGAAACTGAGAGAAGCATTAGACACCTATATGTTCGACAACGTAGGACAGTTCAGCGGCATCGCCGAATCACTGGGCTACCAGACCGAATACCGAGACGGATATTTCCGATTCCGCAAAGACGGGGAAGAGCTGAGCATAAGCGTAATCGAAATCAGGGAAAAAGCCGGAGCAAAGTACGATGAAAACCTTCGTGACCAATCAAAAGAACGTGTATCCGGCCTTTTTAACAAGGAACGCGCCAATGATCCTAAATATGTCGCTGA
>ERZ780091.214-NODE-214-length-8907-cov-3.84066_pt1 | contig 8907 bp, 7 predicted proteins | sample MGYA00511021_ERZ780091 | MGnify/ENA primary metagenome ERZ780091 (study PRJEB29588, sample SAMEA2150994) | human gut metagenome | biome: human gut; feature: human-associated habitat; material: faeces | place: Denmark | collected 2008/2010 ... | reverse complement strand
ATATGTAACTTTGAATAGCCTTACCAACCCAGATTGGAAAGACCGGCAGACTTATACCAATCCGTGGAACGAAACGCTGCGGCAGCCGCCTGTTTAGACAAAGACGGTATATAATGGGAAACACCGCTTGAACCTTCCATAGAAAACATGCCGGTATAACCAGAATAGTTCTTGGAAGTAGTCTCCCAATAGGGTACTGCCATATCATAAACCTGCTTCCAAGTAGCAAAGCCAGAAGCATCAGTTAACTGTTGCATCAGCTGGACAAAATCATAATAACCAATATTACTACTTTCACGACGTTGGTCGTAATTAAAAACAAGAGAACGCAATTCCTCACTATCAGCATTCTCTGACAAGACTTGCTTGGTAATACTTGCCAAAGACTCTAACACTGAACTCTGTAGCGCACAAACGGAAACACCGCCTGTCCAATTCGTATTGGATATTCCACTCCCTCCATTATAAATTTTCTTGTAAGGCTCGTAATAAGCGGCAGCTACCTTCAACGCCACTTCACCGTCCGAAAACAACGCAGGAACAAGTACATCATAGCGTGCCCCCGGTCCAGGTATTTCTGTAGGTGAACCAATATAATAATCAGTAAAGTTGCGCAAGGCATAAGCCACTTCAATGGACTGCATAAAGCAGGCATCGAACAAGACAAAATCAAAATGAGGAACAGCATCAGCAGACAATATTGTAACCAAATCTTCAATATTCATGTAATGAGTGCCCGAACCTGTGTCTTGCCCTACCCATCTGGTAGAAGGAAGTGGATTAGGAATCCAACCATCTCCATGCGACCAATAAATCAAACCATAGCTTTCAGCTCTGTATTCACTGTTTTTAAAGACATCATTAAAGACTTCCAAAGTCTCAGCCACACCCACAGAATTACGATTTTCATAGGTCTTTACCGTTGTTTCCTGCAATTTACCACCTTCATTTTTCAACTCAATGAGACGTGGAGAAGAATCAGTATCAATATAAACTAATAGGCGCATATTACTACTATTGTTCACTTTTGCCATACCCAATCTCATTTCCTCCAAATCTAATAAGGCTAAAGAAGACAAATTATTAAGTGTACCACGATGATCTGCCGCAAGATATGCCAGTACCGTGCGGCTACCAGCAACGGGAGGTTCCGGTATGGGATCCTCGTTTTCGCATGCTGTCAGTAAAACCGAGCAGCACATCCACAATAGTAGAAAGAGTCTGGATTTCATCATATGTATATTCCCTAAATTATTCCTGCGGTTTTGTAAATGTGAAAGCTTCAGGCTTCACCACCTGCAAAACCATATTCTTACTCTTCTTATACTTACCTTTTACCTTTACAGCCTCTTTTTCCAACTTTTTCTTGTTTTCAGCGAAATAAATCATGCAAGTATAATCAGGTTTCTTCAGATTGTACTCCAGATAGTTCTTAAGCTGGTAAGTGTATAAATCACGCTTGGGCAAGAATCCATTCTTATCCAGCTCTACGCTGTCCAATACCTGGATGTCTGTATAATATACGATGGAGTCATTGAAAGAAGCCGCCACCCCAAAAGCATATACAGCCTTTTCCTTATCTTTCATTGTAAAAGCCGAACACAACGCAAAAACCAAAGCTACGGCACAAAGTATACGAACGTATTTCATTGAGTTATGAGTTATAAGTTATGAATTATCAATGGGGCAAAGATATAAAAAAAACCGCACGCCTACTAAAGACGTACGGTTTTTAATTCCTTCTATTTGTCGGAAACTAATATTTCTTATTTATCCCAAATAAGATTTGAGCAATTTACTACGATTACTTTGTCTTAATCTTCTGATTGCTTTTTCCTTAATCTGACGCACACGCTCACGGGTCAAGCCGAATTTGTCGCCGATTTCCTCTAATGTCATTTCCTGCTGTCCGATACCGAAAAACATCTGTATGATTTCTTTTTCCCTATCGGTTAACGTAGAAAGAGCTCTATCAATTTCCCTCGCAAGAGACTCGTTCACCAAAGAGCGGTCAGCCATAGGGGAGTCATCGTTGACCAGTACATCGAGCAAGCTGTTGTCCTCTCCTTCTACAAAAGGTGCGTCCACCGAAATGTGACGGCCGGACACCTTCAGCGTATCAGAGATTTTGTCAACAGGGATTTCCAGTTCATCGGCAAGCTCTTCAGGAGACGGACGACGTTCGTTTTCCTGCTCGAACTTGGAGAAGGCCTTGCTGATTTTATTCAGCGAACCTACCTGGTTCAACGGAAGACGTACAATACGCGACTGCTCTGCCAAAGCCTGCAGAATGGACTGACGTATCCACCATACTGCATAACTGATGAACTTGAAACCACGTGTTTCATCGAACTTTTCGGCAGCCTTGATCAGTCCTAAATTACCCTCGTTAATCAAGTCGGGCAAACTCAAACCTTGGTTTTGGTACTGCTTGGCCACAGATACAACGAAACGCAGATTGGCACGTGTCAATTTCTCCAGTGCAACACGGTCACCCTTGCGGATGCGCTGAGCGAGCTCCACTTCCTCTTCAACAGTAATGAGGTCTTCGCGACCGATTTCCTGCAAATACTTGTCAAGAGAAGCGCTCTCTCTGTTAGTGATACTTTTTGTAATTTTAAGTTGTCTCATTCTTATAATACAGATTTGGGTTGCAAAGGTACGACAAATTATTTTGTTACAATAATTTCATCCCAACTTTTTCACCTTATTTATATCTTATCCTATATAACAAAAAGGATGCCGGTATGTATTGTACCGACACCCCCTTTTTCGCTATTGTTAGCTAATATTACAATCTTCTTACCTAACTATCCCTATTTTTTATTCTTGAGTCAAATCAACGGCATACATTGCACGTTTTCCTGACGGGAACATACCGGTGATGAACAAACCTTGCTCAGGAGACTTTCTTGCCTCTTTCATCGCCTTTTCCAAATCGTCTACCGTCTTCATCGGCACTCCGTTGGCTTTCAGAATGATGAAGCCCTTGCGGATACCTGCATCGGCCATCTTGCCATTGGTAACCCCGGTAACTTCCAGACCGTAACCCAGGTTCAACTGCTTCTTCAGCTCGGAAGATACGGGCTTGAAGGCTGCACCCAAGATTTCCATTCCGGCATCCTTCACTACCTTCGTAGTGCCTTGCTCATTCTTCAGCGTGATTTCGAATTCCTTTTCCTTCTTGTCACGAACCACCGTTACCTTCACTTTGTCGCCCGGACGGTGTTTTGCCAGCATTTCCTGCAAATCCGAGAACTTGTGAATCTTCTTGCCGTTCAATGCTATGATTACATCATTTTCCTTCAAGATGCCGGCAGCGGAACCACCTTCAACAACTTCGGCCACATAGATACCCTCTTTCACACCAAGTTCGTCGGCCTTCTTCTTCAGTTCTTCGGTCCAGCGTTCGTCCATCTGCAGGTCTGTACTCAAATCACTACCCTTGATGCCAAGGAGCGCGCGCTGCACGGTACCAAACTGTTTCAAGTCGGCTACCACCTTTGTCATAATGCTGGTAGGGATGGCAAAACCATAGCCGGAATAAGCACCCGTGGGTGAGTAAAGCATGGCATTGATACCAACCAGCTCGCCTTTGGCATTCACCAACGCACCACCACTATTACCTTGGTTGATGGCAGCATCCGTCTGAATGAAAGACTGGATGTTTGCAGCTTGTCCATTGGAGGCAGAAGAGCCAATGGAACGGGCTTTTGCACTGACGATACCAGCTGTTACGGTAGAGTTCAGGTTGAACGGATTACCTACTGCCAATACCCATTCTCCCACCTTCAACTGGTCGGAGTCACCAACCGGAATTGTCGGGAAGTCATCCCCTTCAATCTTAATCAATGCCAAGTCCGTGCTGGGGTCAGTACCGATGATGCGTCCTTTCAGCTCACGGTCGTCATTCAGTTTCACAGTGATTTCATCAGCACCTTCCACCACGTGATTGTTCGTCACAATATATCCGTCTTTGGAGATGATGACACCCGAACCGAAACCTACACGCGGCTGGGTCTGTATCTGGCGCTGGCGTCCACGACCGTCTCCAAAGAAGAAGTCAAAAATATCCGGCTGTTCTTGCACCGTCTGGGTCTTACTCAACTGAGTGGCACGTATATGCACTACAGCATGGAGCGAACTCTCCGCTGCTTGTGTCAAATCCACAGGCTGGGCATCCGTTGCGGGGAAGGCCGCCGGTAGCAGATTATTGGGGTTCTGTTGGAACAACTCGCTGAATGCGGCAGGCTTTTCCTTATTCAGCATCTTATAAGTGGTCAATCCAGCCACTCCAGAGCTCAGGAGCACGATAGCCGCAACTCCAAGGATGTTTTTTGTTGTCTGTTTCATACTATTCTTCCTATTCTTTAAATTGTTAATATTCAAGTTTCGTTTAACATTACGACGTTAAAATAACGACAAAAAACGTTCAGTTATTCCGCTTGTCACTCTTTTTTGTTCTCTTTTAACAGAGGATATTTAGGGCTTAACAGCGGTTAACGGCAAAGACTGACAAATTAGCATTTATGTACGATTGCTGACTGTTAAAGAACTGACAGATAGGGCATAAAAAGACGCATCACCCGTTGCGGCCGAAACGGATGATGCATTTGGGGTAAACAGATGATGCGTTTATACCAAACAGATGATGTGTTCGGGCTGAACGCATCATCTGTTTTTAGAGGGCAGATAGCACCTTAATAATTCAAGTAATCAATGTCCATGTGGTAGTCCCACTGCGGGAAGTAGAGGTTACCTCCCTCCCACTCCACCTCGCCACGCTGGAAGTCGACGGTCTCGCTGCGGGGATACTGCTTTTCGGGCTGTAGCGGCATGCCGTAATCAGTGTTCACAATCATGCGCCAAGAGTCTATACCACCCAGGAAGAAATATTCTTCGTCGGCATTGCGGGCAAAGGCAGGAATGCCGAATGACTGGTCGACAGGCACCCAACCCACACCCTCGAAGTAGACTTCTGCCCAATCGTGCAGATTCCATGCACGGGGATGCATCATGAAGCCGCTCTGGAAATGTGCGGGAATTCCACTGATGCGGCAAAGCGTAATGAACAGCAGGCTGACTTGGCCACAGTCTCCGTGACGGTTATCCAACACATATTCCGGGATATTCTCAATGGTGGAATATTCGCGTGCAGAAGCCCACGGGAAGTTGTCATTCACCCAACGGAAGATACGTTTGGCTTTCAGGTAGGGGTTGGTTTCACCTGCTGTCAATTTGGCAGCAAGTTCGCGCAAGCGCGGGGAAAAGACGATATGCTTCTCACGCTCGGCAGTATATTCCTTATAAAGGGCGGTCGTCGTATCATAGGGCTGCACGTCTTCCGGCTTCAGATTATGCCATTCGCCGTTGGCGGTAAACTCAAAGGTTTCGGAGAATACGGTCGGTTCGCCTTCGACAGCACGTTTCTCCATGTACAATGTACTGTGACGGCACTCGGGCGACGAAAAGGTGTATTGCGGTTCGCTGGCCGAAATGAACTTGACATCCTGCTGCCGGGCCTGGTCCTGACGGGGATAGGGTAACCAGCAACGGATGATTTTCCCGGCAGGCACGGCATTGGTATCTACGGTCAACGTGTAGGTGACGCGCATGCGCTTCGGCGCAACAATGGCCTTGCCCTCTTTCTTCACAGCAGAAATGATTTCGGGCAGGTTCTCCATATTCACTTTCTCGCTGCCACTCGGCGAAGTGCCTTCCTTGGCTATCTTGATGTCATAGCAAGTGGAGTCCACACGAAACAGATTAGGTCCGGCATTGCGGAAATAGCGTTTCTCTCCATCCAGCATCATGCACTCCAAAGCTTTGGAGGCTTCCCACTGGCGCATCTGCTCATCGGTCACGTCGGGAATATACTTGCGGATATAGTCCTTCACCTGGGATTCCGTCATACAGAAATCCGTAAGCAGACGTTGGTACAGGTCGTCCTCCCAATTATAGGGCTTGCTCTCGGGCTTCGTGCTGCATGCAGAAGCCATCACAAACAGAGCGACGGTATACAATAGCTTTCTCATAACTTCACCACTCCAATACCCGGCAAATCGGGCAACGTTATCTTACCTTTCACAACCTCCATACCCTTGAAACGGTCGTTCGCAATCAGCAGACTACCGTCCAAGTCGGCAAAGTCCACTGCCGGAGAGAATTGGGAGGCAGCGGTAATGGCACAAGAGGTCTCGGTCATACATCCTACCATCACTTTCATGTCCAATGCACGTGCCAAAGTCACCATCTTCCAGGCTTCGCGCATGCCGGTACACTTCATCAGCTTGATGTTGATGCCCGTAAAGGCACCCTTCAAGCCTGCCACATCCTTCAGACGCTGAATGGACTCATCGGCAAATATGGGCAACGGGCTTTGCTGGGTGACCCATGCAATATCGTCCAGTTGTTCCTTGGGCATCGGTTGCTCTATCATGACAATTCCTTTTTCGTGCAGCCAATGTATCATATCGAGCGCATGATGTTTGTCCTTCCAACCCTGGTTGGCATCAATGGCAATCGGAAGGTCCGTCACCGAACGGATGGTCTCTATCATTTCGTTGTCGTTCTCCCGCCCCAGCTTCACTTTAAGGATATTGAACCGGTCGGCACACTCTTTCGTCTTTTCACGCACCACGTCGGCCGTATCAATACCGATGGTGAAAGTTGTAGAGGGAGTCTTTTCCTTGTCCAACCCCCATATCTTATACCAAGGGGCTTGCAACAGTTTGCCCACAAGGTCGTGCAAGGCGATGTCCACAGCAGTTTTAGCAGCGGAATCCCCTGCCGAGAGGCTGTCTATATAAGCCAGTATATCTTCCAGCTGAAAGGGGTCTGAGAATTGGCCGATAACATCCTGCACCTTCTTCAGAAAAGCCAGTACACTGTCCATCGTGCCTAATTCGTGTTGCAGGTACGGGGGCATGGAGGCTTCACCATAACCGATAATGCCATCATATTCTATCTCGACTTGAACGTCGGGAGTGGTAGTACGCGAGTAGGTGGCCACTGTAAAGACATGGCGCAATTTCAGTTCATAGGGGAAGAAACGCAGTTTCATTTTGGGGGTTACACCTGCCCTACTGTTCACGTTGAACAAGGAAGGAGCGTCATTTCCTCCGGCAAATACATGATTGATTGCCATGCCTGAGCCGAGTGCGGCAAAAGCGGCGGTTTTCAGGAAATCTCTTCTGTTTGACATAATTGTGTGTGTATTAAATGTGCCAATATGCTAATGGGCTAATGTGCCAATGGGCTGCGCTATGTATATGCTACGTTATGTTTGCACCGTCACGCCGCAGGTCATTGGCATATTGGCACATTAGCACATTATTACATTGAATAAAATGGATTCGTTTCCGTTGTATTGAGCGACGCCTCCTTATTTATATAAGGTAACACGCGCGTAGCGAACAACAGTCTACCGAGGTTGTATTCATCGAACAGCTCGTCGTCGGGGCTGAAGCTATTGACGCGCACATCGCCTTGCGAATGGATGAAACGCTTGTTGCCGATATACATGCCGACATGTACCACACGTTCCTTGCGTTCCGGCGTCGCCTTGCGCCCGAAGAAAATCAAATCGCCCGGCTGGAGGTTACTGAAATCAGGAGCGATATCGATATGCTCGCCCACGTATGCCTGCTGGGAAGCATCCCGCGGAATGATGATGTCGTGCATGAAAAGAACGGTGCGCATGAAGCCGCTACAATCCACCCCTTTGGAGGAAGTGCCAGCCCAAAGATAAGGGATGCCCATCATGCTATGCGCCGTGGCTATAATGCTGGCGGCATCCTGCTTCAAGGTGGCACGCCATTTCTTCTCAGGCATGGAGATGGATTTGGAGATATATCCCTGACGGCCGTCGGGATAAGCCACCTTATAAAAGGCACCTTTTGTCCCCTCCCACTTCAGGCGGTTTCCTGCAGCAACATCAGAGACGGTCTGCGATGCCTGGCTGGGCTGTGAGTAGACAAAGCCATAATGCGAAGTCACCACTATTTTCTCTGCATTGTTCCAAGCGGTCAGCTCTTCCCGCGTGACGGGATGTATGCCTACTACCCATGCAATGTAGTTGTCCGGTGTCTGGATACGGTACCAGCCGTCGCGCTGCAACACCCGCACCGGCATACCCATCAAGCCTTGCGTCATCATTTCTGAAGAGAAATCCGGGGCTACCCGAAGATTGCACACAGACACATTGACAATGCCATACGTCTTGCCTTCAAGTCCGGCCTCATCCGGAAGCACTTGCAGACAATCCATCACCGCATATCCTTTCTTTGCCAAACCATCCAGCAAAGCCGTCTTTGCCTCTGCCGAAGTGGTGACACCACGCAACATCACATTCTTTCCGGAGAAAGAGTAATCCACATCGAACAAAGCCACGCGCTTGTCCGGTGCAAACTTTTGTTTCAAACTGTCAGCGAGTTGCGCCACTTCTGCAGGTATTGTACGGTCACCCACTTCCGAAGCGACAGCAAAAAGCGGGATTAACAGAAATAAAGAAAAAAGAGAGGATAACTTTTTCATTGGCCAAAAGGATTTGGGGGTTATTACTAATAGCAAAGCTACGAATTTATTCCGAAATAGATACATGTTTTTAAGATAATTAAGGGTAAAGAATGAAGAATGAAGGATTCATCCGTACTGCATCCGCACACTGCACAACAAATTCTTCATCCTTCATTCTTCATTCTTCATTAATATTCCGTATCTTTGTACCCTATAAAGCAGTTGGTCGGTCTGTCGCTTGCGCCTCGTGCGTATGAGGAAAGTCCGGGCAACACAGAGCGTCCCACTTCCTAACAGAAAGCTGTCCGTGAGGGTAGAGTAACGTAGAAGAAAATAACCGCCGTCGCCCTCGGGCTATGGTAAGGGTGAGAAGGTGGGGTAAGAGCCTAC
>ERZ780091.209-NODE-209-length-8991-cov-2.41549_pt1 | contig 8991 bp, 13 predicted proteins | sample MGYA00511021_ERZ780091 | MGnify/ENA primary metagenome ERZ780091 (study PRJEB29588, sample SAMEA2150994) | human gut metagenome | biome: human gut; feature: human-associated habitat; material: faeces | place: Denmark | collected 2008/2010 ... | reverse complement strand
GCTCACTCAATGCCCCAATAGAACCCGATGGAGCTACATCGGGTTTCTTATTTCTCGCACTGTTATTTGTTGCAGGATTACCAGCATACACTTTATATCCTTCCAAACTTTGTACGGGTGCAAATCCTTTGACAGCCTTATTTGAATTATTGAATTCGTTGGCAGTCTCGTTATACTCTCTACTTACAGAACGCAGCGAAGTTGTTAATTTCTGATATTCGGATGCCATATTTGCAATGTCGGTAAGCTCCTCATCCTTATACTTGTTTAACATTGCATTGACTATAATAGCTTCTCTTTGGCTCTCTATATTATCCTTTATCTGTTGGTTAATAGCCTCTATCCTTTTGGGGTCAGTGGTATTGCTTAACTCTTTGCGTTTTGCCGTGTCATATCCTACATAGGCATTATATCCATTAGAATAGCGGTGTTTTAATTCGCTTCTCTTTTGTGGGTCTGTAACATCTATTTTTAATGCCATTCTGACATCATCCATTGTTACTTTCAGTTTGTTGCCACCTATTTCCTCCTCAACAGATGAAGTAATGGCTTTAACCAAATCGGCTTGTAAAGTCCTATTAATTTCACTTTGAGAGCCAAGTGCCGTTCGCCAATTTCCAAATGCTGCAATACGCTCATCAATGGGCGCAAACTTATTTTTAGCAGTATATTGCGCTTCGGCAATATTACTTTCATTCTCCGCGCTAAAATAGCTATGACTAATTCGCGTATTTCCCAATTGGTCTAATGCCGCAATACTTTCTTTTGCCTAGTTAATAATGCCATCAAGACCGCCAAGAAAGCCCGTAAAATCACCAGTAGCCAATGAATAGAAAAATTCATCAACGGTGGTTTTAGCACTGCCAATAGTAGCCGCCCACGCATCCCCGGTTACTTGGCTTGAATTGATGGTTTTGGTAAATACTTCGGATGCACCAGTAACAACACCGATAGCGCCAGCGAATTTAAGCATACCTGCGCCTGCGGTTTTAGCCATCCCGGTTACGCTACTTTGATAGTCATTAACCCCCTTCTTTGAACTACTTAGTTTTGCATCAAAGTTATTCGTGTCTAACAGTAACCGATTTATTATATCTGCCATGTAATCAATTTTTATACATTTGTTCTACCTGCTTTGCTTTTTCACGTAACCGTTTTATCTCATCATCTGTGACCGTTGCGGCTTCCCTATCCCAAGGAAAGCGTAATATATCTGTTTGTTCAAGTTTTTTCGTGCTATTCGATTGAGCTATGATATATCCGATAATACGGGTCTGTTCCCATGCTTCACGATTGCGGAGATTAAATCCGGTCAGAAACATTTCCACTTCTCCGAACGTCATTCTATCAAGAAAATACGATGGTGATATGCCGCCAATCCCTACTACGCGCTCATAAAGTTTATGTATGCTTATCGGCTTCTCTTTTTTTTGTGGATTTATCCGTTTCTTTACTGGCAAACTGCGCTTGTTTTTCCAGTTCAGAAACAACAAACTTTTCATATTCAGAGAACAAAGACGGGTTCGCATCGCATACGTCTATGAAGTCGGCAAACGACATGGAGAACGTTTCGTTGTTAGCCAGCAATGTGCAGTAAAAAAGCAGGTATTCATCTATAAGCTTCCCAAAGGTAAACGGTGCGCCTTTTATCTCTTCATATACGAAGAAATTCCGAAGAATATTTCTAAGGGTATATTCTAAACCATTGATTGTTATCTTTTTCATGTTGAATACAAATAATAGGGGCAGTTCTCACCGCCCCCGATTAACAATACATTTTATCCTAAAGGGTTTTCGCCTTGGTCGCCATCAGAACCACCGCCACCATCGCCACCGTCACCGCCTGCCGAGCTGTCACCATTCGTAAGCACGCCAGTGCCATCAAGAGAGACGGAAAAGGTCGCTTTATCACCGTCAGAGGCATTTAGCTCGAGCGAAGTTATTAATGCTTTCCCTTGATATGGCTTTTGGGGCAACTCCCAGCCAGCCGCTGGCAACGAATTGCCACGGTTATCGGGAATACCGAAAGCAATATCTACGGGCTGCGCTGCAACCATCAGAGCAAACAGCTTGTCGTAGCCGTTAATGTCCGCATCCGCGCTGAAACAGTTTTCGCTGGAACAATTCCAGCCCAATTTTTTAATGTCCTTTTCATTCCATATGCCACTATCCTTACTCTGTGTGTCAATCGTTTCGGCTGACATGCCGATTTTGCAAGATGTTGCCAATGCAATAGCCTTACCGCCAACAAACAACATCAAATCCTTACCTAATACTTGTTTTGCTTTTGCCATATAATTCAATTTTAATCGTTAGTTTCTGTTTCAAATGAAAAAGTGAGCCGTTGTATGAAAGTATCTTCCGAAAACGTTTCATCCGTTGAAATTAAATTCGCATCAATGACTGAAAATCGTTTATAATCACCAGTTTTCTTGTCTATCAAATCGCGTACATATTCCGCAATGATAATCGAACGGGAATAATTGGAGTCTGCTACGATTATTTCAACTTCTACGTTATCGCCAGTGCTGTATCTGTCTTTTGTCGTATTCGGAATCAACGAATTCCGTTTGTACAAAATGAAAGGAAATGTAGTAGCGCGTAGTGTAGATACTGGAAATATCTTATCTCTAACAAGCCTTTTTAGGCTTGCAGAAGATGATAACTTTTCATATATATGTGTACCTATAGATATACTCATTTCTTGTTTACAATCTTTTTTATAGCATCTACTATATTCTGCTCCAACATACTTTCAGCCTCCGTTTTCTTTGCCGTAACTGCATCGCCAAAGAAATTGTACGCTTTCATATTACCCCTATTTGCCCCTTTCTTGGTAGCTCGTTCCGTTGTTCCCAATTCTATAAACCGAAGAATATAAGAACGGGAATCTTTCTTTCGCTTATCCAGCAAATCAATACGAGCACCCGAAGCGTTACGATAGACCGCTATATTTATATCGTTCTTCAGTGGCTTATGGATTATGCCGCCTTTCGTAAGCGACTTATTAGCGCTCGGAAAGAGTGAAACCAAATTACTCTGCGCTCCCTTTCGTATGACTAATATTGATTTTCGCAAAGCTGCCTTTATAGCTTTCTTTGCTTCCTTGTCATTCAGTTGCGTTAGTAGCCAATTAATCTTTTCTACGTCAACTATGACTTTATACCCAGCGTGCGTTACTTTGCTACTCATTGATTAACTCTGCTTGTATCACCGTACATTGTTGTTTCCTATCGCGATTTATGGAAATTATCTTATAACTTCTTTCCTCATGTATAAGTATCATTTTTTCATGTATATCTTTGCAGTATCTAATCTTGCAAGTTATCGCCAATGGGTTATACACTTCACCATTGACAAGTTTACGACTGCCGGATGCAAATCGAACCTCCGCACGTTTGGATAGCACATCTACCCACTCATCGGAAAATCCTCCCATTTCATCCCGTGCCGTTTCCGTTTCTTGGAAACGTATAATCTCATTAAGTAATCCTGCCTGCATTATTGATACTTTTTAAATGGTCTGATAAGATATGCCAGTGTATAAGGAATAACGTTGGGCGTGGCAAATGAAACGGGTTCACGATTAGCGTAGAAGTTTCCTGCCAGTATCTTGATAGCGTGTTTCAACATCGGATTCAATGCACCGTTTTCCTCATGTTCTGAAAGTGGCGCATTAATAGCTCTCTCTACCGACATTTGAGCAACGGTAACAATATCAGCCAGATATGTATCATCATCGCTAAAGTCAATATTGAGATGCTTCTTTATTTCTTCGAGTGTAATATATTCTTTCATAACACATTTTAAAAAGAGGTGGAGATATTGAAACATCCCCACCTCCCAACAACTAATATAGAAATGATGAAAACAAAATTGCTTTATGCAGCCTTTTTCTTTGCAATGGCAAAGGCTTCTGTACGTGCCGTAACCAAATCGTAATCAGTATTCAAAATGAAGTTGACTACGTTCGACTTGGCATCTGTGTACGGGTCTATAATCAAGTCCATTTCGCCAAATTGACCGATGGCTGAATAAGAGAACACACCGAACCCGATTGTATCAGCATCCATGTAGTTGGAAACAAGAACCGGATAACCGTTAATCATTCCATCCTTGCAAATCATTTCAGCCGAACCCTTTTCCTTTGGGGTTGTTTTCAATGCTCCGTAAACCTTCGGAGTACAAACATAAGCCGCTGTACCGTCTGTTACGTCTGCACCGTTATCCATTACGGTAGTTTCCAATGCTACGACATTGGCAAATGCAAGTGCGGTATCGTATTCTACATCTGCTTCCGTTTTAACGAAGCATCCATCGGTCGCACCTGCCAACTTTGTACCGGAAAGCAACCATTTGTGCAGCAAACGAGCAACCGCCTTTGAAAGCTGTGTTAACACGATATTCTGCAAATCGTAGTTGGTTTGTTTGATGGCAGTTCGGGAAACCGGAATAGACACAGATACACGTTTGGGAGTTGCCTTTACCTTACCTATATTCAAATCACTGTCTCCGATTGTAGCTGTTTCGCCTGCGATGGATGCCTCGACCGCTTGCAATGTCGGAAAAATGAATTCGCCTGCCAGTCCGCTTTGCATCTTGATGCCCAATTTGTCAAGAATCAGCCCCTTTTCAAGCGGTTCAATGACTTCGCCAACTGTAACGGGCACGGCTGCATCTGCGGTAGTGATTGCGGAAACCTCGGCACGGGTTACTACTTTAATGCCATTCTCGGAAACGATGCCTTTGTAATCGGTCAAAGAGCGATGGTTTACTACATCATCAACCGCCTTTGCAAATAATACTGCACCGGACATTCCACCCAAATAGTTAGGCTCGTTATCCAATCCTCTACGCTCTTCTCTCATCTGCAAAAGTTCCTTTTCGTTCTTCAACGAATCAAACTCTTTTTGCTCCGTTTCATTCAAAATACGCTTTTCAGCCTCCGCTTTATCAAGCATTGAACGCATCTGTTCTTTAATCTCTGCAATTCTTACGTAGTTTTTTCTCATAACTAAATGAATTTTCTTAAATTATTAATTTGGTTTATATACTCAATGTCTTTTTGTTCAATGTCCGAAAGGCTTCTTACCGTTACGTCCGTGTCGAAATATGCCGGGTCTGCAACAATGGAAACATCAAACAACTTATCTATTTTGTGAACTGTACGGAATAAGATGCCATCTTTCCGCTCGTAGGTAACATTTTTCTTTTCATCCGTCCAAAAGGCGAATGAAGAACCGAATAAGTCGCCTCTGTTAATCATTTCTATTGCATCATTTCCGCATTGCGTGTTAGGCGCATCAAACTTGTATGCCAGTCCGTAATCATCAACGGATAGAGCCAACGAACCTGCACCCATATTTGACCGCGCCAATAGCCTTTGTTTGTTATGCTCCATCAAGGCTTTTATGTCGCAACTCCGTATTAACTCATCTGTGATTGCACCTTTTTCTATAACTTCAATGAAGAACTGTTTTTTCTCCACATCATATAATATACGGGACTGTTTGCCGAACACAGAGCCGTAGCCTTGTATCGTTCGCCCGTCTATTTTCGGAGATGCCTCTTCCGTGTAGCTTCTTATTTCCATTATCTTTTTACTATATGATTTTTATTCATCCTTTGGTAGCTCCTTATTTTGTTCTCCGTGTATCTTTGCGGAATTGATAGGCGCAACATTGCAGCTAACCATTACCGTATCTCCACCGTCAACGGGTGCGATGCCTTGTTTCATCCGTAAATGATTCGTCGTAAATACACCAAGCTCATACATGGACTTATCATAGGCAGCACGTGTTGTTAAGTCGGTTTGGTACAATGCTTCCAAATCAAAGTTTATTTTATAGACACCGCTTAGTTTATCCGGTACTAACTTAGCGTTGAACTCCGCTTCTATCTGTGATAGTATAGGCTGTAAAGTGTCCGTCAAGAATGATACCTGCCCCATTTCGGAAGCTTTATAATTCGTGGACTGTCCGGCAAAAGCCTTATCGGGGTTAACGCCATAAAAACGGCACACATCCAACACTGAAAATTTCTTTGTTTCAAGTAGCTGCGCATCAACCGGATTTATAGATAATTGCTGAAATTTTAAATCTTCCGAAATGGCTATAATATCTTTACCGGAGTTCAACTGCGCTTCAACTCTATCGGCTACCGGAGATGTTTGCTCAAAATCAAGCGCATCAATACCGGACATACCGCCACTTGCGCCATAAAGCAGGGCTTTTACTTTTGTTCCGTTCTGAAACGTCTGCAAGTTCTGATTATCTGCACTTGCTGAAATGGAAAATATGCGTGAGGCGTAATAAATTGTACTGACACCAGTATAACCACCATCCAAACTTTTGTTTTTCAAATGAATTATATCATCCGCATCATACACACCGCTAATATGATTGATGCCGTCCGAAATCATATATCTGTTTGAAAACTTATCGTAGCAAACAGAATTGTTTGCGCAAAGTATCAGTTCTGAAACCTCACCGAAAGAACGTCTTATAAGAATGTAGGCGTTCCCATTATTCACCATTTGAATGATGGCATTCTGCATAAAATCGAATGAGTTAAGGCGCTTGTTCGGTCTGCGAGTCAATACGCTATGCAGTTCGTTTTCACAATCAATAGAAAAATAACCGTTTTTCTTTCTCTTAACCTGCAACGGCAATGAGGCTATTGTGCCGGACAATATAGACACACAACGGTAAACTGCTGCAAGCTGCATTGCGCTGTTTGTACTCGTTACATCTATAGGCTGTGACGGTACAGACGGCAGACGGGCTTGTATTGTCTTTCCTGCTCCTGCACCAGTATCTACAGACCTCTTTTGTTGTTTTCTCCAAAATTTGATGTTCATGTTTTTATTGGGTTATGTTATTGTATAGATAGAATGTCATAAGGTTGGTTATTGCGCCATCTATCTTTAAATTATGTGTTTTCTTTATAGGCTTTTTGTTCTCGTTCCTATCCTCATCCAGTACCGCATTTCCGAAACAGTAATAAGTGATAGGGTTAGGAGAAAAGGACATTAGCCCACGCTTTACAGCTAATTCAAAGCTTTCTACGGGGCTTGTAAACGTGCCGTATGTCTGCTTGACTGGGGTCAGTATCTTTTTTGCACCGGAGGCAGAAAGCATATTAACGAACTCTGCGGAACGGTACGGGTCATATCCGATACCTAATATTTTCACAGCCTTGTTTCTCGCCAATATGTCAGCTACAATTTGTTTATAGTCTATCACATTGCCTTTGCAAAGTTTCAGATGCCCATCTTTAGCCCATTTCTCATAAAGCTCACGGTTCGGATGATTAGGCAGTGCATCAGCAGGGAAATAGTAATCAGTATGCGAATGAAACGAACGGGATGCAGCCGAATAAAGCATGTATGTGACAGCCGAAAAGTCGTCACACACAGACAAGTCAACGGCAACCATACAAGGCAGACGGTTCGCCAGTTTATCAATGTTTATATCTTTTGTAAGCGCCTCAATATCGGATGCAGAAAGCCATATCTTTGCAGTATTCTGCACGAATAGGTTAAGCAGTTTCGTTCTGAACTCCAAAGCATCATCAGCACTTATCAAGGCTTTTTGGTACTCACTCACATAGAAATCTTCATAAACGGTTATGCCCATGTGAGGCTGCACCTTATGCCATGTGTGAGGGTCGCTTTCTTCATCGCCTGCATCCGGCTCAAATATATGGGCAAATACAGCATCGTTAACAAGTTCATCACGTAATATCGCCTTGTAGTTCTTTAGCATATCAATGAACGGGCATTCTTGTTTGTCGGATGCAGTAGTAATTACAATTGTTAAAGGGTTGAGCCGTGCGCCCATTGAAGACGTTAATACATTCTTCAGTGCTGCGCTATCGGCCTGCGAATATTCGTCCAGTATCACCGTGCTCGCATTTAAACCGTCCAATTTATCGGGATTGGATGCCAAGCAACGGGCAAAGGATGTTTTACCCTTTATTCTGTTATAGATAATCTCTCTGTTAATGGTAAACCTGCGTAGCTTCGGGTCTAATGCCTTTAAAATGTTGCGAATTTCATCGAAGCATACTTTCGCTTGGTTATACGAATTAGCTGCTACATAGGTCTGCGCATTAGCATCACCGAATAATAAATCATATATAGCCAAACTCGCTACACTCGTTGTTTTGCTGAATTTACGAGGGACGAACAACAGTGCTTCACGAATGACACGTTTCTTTGTTCCGGTATGATAAAAGCCTAATATGTTGGCGAACTGGAACACTTGTATAGGCGTTAGCTTGTACCTTGTCTTTCCTTTCGTACCACTGAACTTTAGACTTTCATAGAATACGATGAATTTGCGTACTTCGCTCATTATGAAATCGTATGTATCAAGAAACCGAAAGAAACGGGCTATCGAAAGAAGTTCATAAAGATTATGGTCATTGGGATTATTGATACAGCTACGCACATACGAACTTAGACGGCTATCTGCCTTTTCCAAGTTGTATGAAAGTACATCAATACTACGCAATCTTTTTGCAGTGGCATCTTTTAACCGTATCAGTTCATCTTTAGTTAACATCGCCTGCCTCGTTTACCTTATTGATTAAGTCGTTAACCTCATCATCTTCCGTTGCTGTAAGTGTCTGCAACGTCAAACCAAGTTCGCGCAACTGCTTACGGGTTGTTTCCAAAGCATCAAATAATACTTTGAATGCAGGATGTGCTACGAGTTTCGTATTTTCTTCGCGTGTCTTTTCTTTCACGAAAGATTTCATTCGGCTTTTAGATATGTCAGATAGAGCGATACGGAATGCCATGTATGAACCAGCGCAAAGCTCTATGCACAAATCCAAGTCGGGCGTATATGTACCCTGCGATGCCATCGCCTTGCTTATCTTATCTTTTATATCTTCTAAATCACCCATTTTATGCGCTTTTTACACATAACTTTTTATTGTTAGTATTTGGTAGCGCATTAGTTACGGCTAAATGAAGCATCCCCT
>ERZ780091.196-NODE-196-length-9345-cov-4.91903_pt1 | contig 9345 bp, 8 predicted proteins | sample MGYA00511021_ERZ780091 | MGnify/ENA primary metagenome ERZ780091 (study PRJEB29588, sample SAMEA2150994) | human gut metagenome | biome: human gut; feature: human-associated habitat; material: faeces | place: Denmark | collected 2008/2010 ... | reverse complement strand
TTTGGTTCCTCCCAAAGTATGCTCCACCTTGCTCACCCTGTCAGCATAGTCGTAGCTGTAAGTGTATACTTCCTCTCTTGTAGTCTTTCCGGAAGCGGGAAGTAAATAAAAAACTATCCTAACATGCAAGATATAGTAATATCTGATGTTAGGATAGCAATTAGATAGATTATTTCAAGAATATAAAATACTTATTTATTTAAGATATACAAAACTCCAGTTTCGCAATCTGTATTAAGATAAACTCCATGATGAAATAACAAATAAATCAAATATTTTTCTTCTGGATATGACAAACCAACAGAAAGGGTAGTGTAAAATAAACTGTGTCACGCATTATTTATCTCTAGAAAACTCATCGGTCGGGGAACGGCCCGCGCCAAGGGGCGGGACCACCCGTCCCGACGAGCGTAAAATTACAATAATTTAAACCGGTTTCCAAACTTTATAGCCAGTTGTTGCGAGATGGTAGCCCAATTGGCCAGTGGCATGGTCCATTTCTTACGTATATTGCGGTATGCAAGATAAACAAGTTTCTCAAGGGCTGTATCCGATGGGAACACGCCCTTGTTTTTTGTTACCTTGCGGATCTGACGGTGATACCCCTCAACGGTATTTGTGGTATAGATAAGCTTACGGATGACCGGAGTATACTGGAAGTATTCGGACAGCTTATCCCAGTTGTCCTGCCAGGATCTGATAACGACAGGATACTGTTCACCCCATTTTTCATCCAGCTTGAGGAGCTCATTTTCTGCGGATTCCTTATTGACTGCCTGATAGACACATTTCAAATCCCTTAAGAACTCCTTCTGATTCTTGGATCCTACATACTTGATGGAGTTACGTATCTGATGTACTACACAAAGCTGTACGGCTGTATTAGGATAAACGCTTTGAATGGCTTCAGGAAACCCCTTCAGACCGTCTATACAGGCAATGAGAATATCCTCAACTCCACGGTTCTGAAGGTCTGTCAACACGCTGAGCCAGAAGTTTGCTCCCTCATTCCTTGATATATACATTCCAAGTAACTCCTTGTGTCCCTCCCTGTCAATGCTCAGTACATTATAGATTGCACGGGTTACCGCGCAGCCACGTTCATCCGTTACTTTGTAATGAATGGCATCCATCCAGACTATAGGATAAACAGAATCAAGCATCCGTGATTTCCATGCTTTTATCTCCGGAAGTACACGGTCTGTGATGGAACTGATTGTGTCGGCCGAAACACGATTCCCAAGATTTTCTTCCATCCAGTCACTGATTTCCCTTGTGCTGTTTCCCATTGCATACAAGCCAATTATACGGTCAGCAACACCTTCTGCCAGAATAGTCTCACGCTTCTTGATAAACTGGGGATCAAAACTCGAATTACGGTCACGGGGAGTGGAAACGGTTACTTCGCCCAAGGGAGTCTGAACCTGCTTTTGCATCTTTCCGTTACGACGGTTACCCATCTGGCGTTCTTCTTCTGTCAAATGTGCATCCATCTCTCCTTCCAGGGCTGCATTCAATATACTTTCCAATAGTGGGGCAAAGGCGCCGTCCTTACCCAACAAAGGCTTGCCGGCTTTCAGCTGTTCAATGGCCTTGTTCTTGATACTCTCGAAATCAAATTCTTCTTTCATAAAAAAAACTGTGTTAGCAAAGTTAATACTTTATTCCTTGCTGACACAGTTTAATTTACATCCTCCATTGGAATAGTATAGGGGCAAGTGCCCCTATACTATTCCAACTGTTTCATTTATAAGATTTGTATCTGTTAAAGAGTTATATTCCAAAGAACCATCTAATATAAAAATGCTGAAACGGCCCTAACTCTGAGCTGGTTCGAAGCCTTAGCGAGGCTGCCCACACCGCCGTAGTCGAGGTCCAAATACCACGCGTGGGTCGCGCTGGACTCGGTACTACTCCAGTACCACGTTTCGGCTAACTGCGTAGCCCCCTCGATAATCGATAACGCATAATTGATTTTACGCATATTCGCGTAAATCATCATCAGTTCCCCCAAAGACGGTAGCCACCAACGCCCGGCGGTCAAACCCTTTCCGTTTGCATTTACGCGGTTGTACTGCGCGCAAAACCCCGGTGCGTATGCCACGCCGCTACATTCTGCGTGTGTAATCTGTGCTTCCGTGTTCGCCTTACCTGCCCAGTCGTCAAATGCCCCAGTCGGTCTGTAGTGGTCTTACCTCCACCGCTTACCGCTGCGCTACTCCACTGCAAACCTGCGCTGTCGGCGTCAGTAGGTGCTACTACCAGCATTTTGCCGCCTTCAACGACTACCACGCCCTCGGCTATCTCGCCACTGTTCTGATAATTCATCCACTTGCCAGGCTTAACCATGAGTGGATGATTATCGCTTTTACGATGGAACATAATAAATACCCCTTCGGACAACGAATCAAATACACTGAGTTTCATTTTCCCCTGGCTATTCCCTTTTTCCACATACACATGGTCTGCATCAGTCACTATCTGATACTGGTTCATTACTTGACCTATGTTTACCTTCTCTATCATATATCCCTTGTACTTTTGAGGGTCAAAGGATAGGGTAGGAAAATGGATACTCCAAAAGTCTCTTATGTTTTGGTATTATTTATTAACGTCCAATCTTTCAAAACCTCTCCATTGCTACGAATGGTTTTAATATATATTCTTGCAGAGTTGGTAATATATAAATGGGCCGTGTATTGAAACCCTCTTAGCGCTAATAAAATTCCAGTGCCCATATTATTTAAATTATCAGTAGATGAATATACACCGGCACTGATTTTACTATCGTATTCTTCATTTAATATATTCTTACCTTGTTCAAATCCATTAGCTTGCATAAGTCCCTTGTTTGCTTCTGTTGCAGCAGGCAGTTTTTCTCTGATTAACTCAACCACATTGGCATCTGTTATATTAACCTTTTCTATCATATCCCTTGTACTTTTGAGGGTCAAAGGATATGACGGAAATAAGTAATAAACAACAATGAGCACAATAAAAGTAAAAGTTACTGAGCAATTTATATCGAGAACGAGTAAGGAAGGCAGGGGAATAACCCCTGCTAATAATTAGTTATCTGCATGACATTTATATATGCTTCTGTACTTCTCCCATTTTTTACATATACATTGCCATTTGACGTTTTTTTATTCAATATGATTTTGCCTCCAGCGGTAAAATCAGTTGAAATGCTATTTCCATCGCTCAACAGTATATTGGATGATACTCCGGCACCCACCATGATTAGAGCTGCCGCACCAGAATCGCTATTTCTTACCAGATATGCCCCATAATAAGCAGTACCCAAATCATATTCCTCCCCCGGTTGTAATGTCAGTCTCCAGGTAGGGAACATCTCATTCCTGATATTCTTTATATTGAGCTGCCTTGTGATGGCATTTATCACGTTTGTGTCTGTTATCAGAACCTTCTCTATCATATCCCTTGTACTTTTGAGGGTCATTAGAATACCCTTTTTGGTTAGGCTGTTGAATAAGACTACCTTCACCGCAAAAATGGTTTACGCATATATTCGTGTGTCGACAGACAAACAGACTGTCGAGAACCAAAGGTTCGAAGTCCAGAAATTTGCAACGGAAAAAGGACTTGTAATAGATAAATGGGTGTCCGAGAAGGTTTCCGGTACCAAAATTGCTAACGATAGGAAATTAGGTCCGCTTCTCAAGAGGATGAAGAAAGGCGACACTCTAATCATAACAGAAATCAGCCGATTAGGAAGAAACCTGATGGGTATTATGTCAATGCTTCACCTCTGTATGATTAAGGAGACTTGCGTTCTTACTGTCAAGGAACGTTACGAATTAGGTAATAACATCAACAGTAAGGTATTGGCATTCGCTTTCGGTTTATCCGCTGAAATTGAACGTGATCTTATCAGTCAGCGAACCAAGGAGGCCCTTGCTTACAGAAAAGCTGCAGGAATACGACTTGGTCGAAAAAAGGGGGATAAAAACACGCATTACAAGCTGACTGGAAAGGAAAATCTTATCCGAACTATGCTTGACTATGGTTATAGTAAAGCCGCTATTTGCCGGAAGTTGAAGTGCAATCCTAAAACATTGGATGACCATTTGCGGAGAATGCATGTCCTACATAAAAATTAAGTCATACATTACTTTTGCCTCTGTTTTTAAATTCATAGTTATGGCAAAAGCAGAAATCTTATTCAAGGTCATCCGCAAATGGGAAGGCGGATGGAGTGACCACAAAAATGACAAAGGTGGCAAAACCAATATGGGGATAACCTTGTCTACGTGGAAATCATGTGGTTATGACAAGGATGGTGACGGAGACATTGATGCGGATGATTTACGCATGATTACTCCGGATGACGTTTTTCATGTTTTCAAGAAGTATTATTGGGACCGTTACCAAGCGGACTTCATACACAACCAGTCCATTGCGAACATCTGTGTGGATTGGGTGTGGGCCTCCGGACGTCCCGGTATCACAAGGGTACAACAACTACTGCAAATCAATGTAGACGGCATCGTAGGTCCTCAGACGGTTGCAAGTATCAATCTGGCCAACCAACGGCAGCTGTTCGAAGCTATCAAGACAGACAGAATCCGGTTTATTGAAGAAATCTGTAAAAGGGACCCGTCGCAGCTTGTATTCCGGAAAGGATGGCTGAACCGGGTCAATGATTTCAAGTTCTCTGTCCGCTGAATTCTTGTCCTTTTTTCCACTCTTTTCAGCCTTTAGTTTTGTGTCCGGAACTAAAGGCTTTTTTATGGCAATAACTGAAGAAAAGAGTTTAATGACCTCCGAGAAATTCAATCGAGGAGTTGAGAACTGGACGTGGAAAGTTAGGAATACCTCCGTTTATATTCTACAACGGACACACGCAACCGGCAGATTGCGTAGGGAACTGCAATCCCGTTGGCTGAAAGACCGTGAAGGTGGACCGGCTTATGTCGGTCTGGGTTTCCGCTTTGCCCGGTATGGTGCGTACCGGGAGTATGGCGCCGGGCGTGGATATATCGTCAAGAACGGAATTATAATGAAGGGACATTCGGCATGGAGCGATAAGAAGAAACGTCAGGAACTGCGTTCTTTACGTGTTTCTGAATATCGTATCCGGCGCATGCGTACCGTTGATGAACACTATGCCGTTATCCGGCGAAGTCCCCTACCCTGGTTAGACCCTCCCATTGTGGATAACATCGAATCACTGGCTGATTTATCCGGAGAGTATTACGGTGACCAGGCACTCAAGAATGTGCTTCAGAAGTTTGATAAAATAACAATTGAAAAACGTTATGGCAAAAAGTGACAAGACTGTCAAAAGAGGTGTCTACTTGTACATCGATGGCAAGGAAATTAAGAATGACATCAATTCCATTGATTTGGAGATGAAACGCCTACAGCGTGACATTAAGGAAATGACACGCGGCTCTGAGGAATACAACCGCACCATGGCGAAGATACAGCATCTTCAGGGGATTTTAAAACAGCATCGCCAGGAGATAAAAGGCATCACCACCGAAACCAAGAAAGCGACTGTCAGTATTGGCAGTATGGTGGACTGGTTCAACCGTTTCGGTGGAGTTATCTTGTCCGTAATAGGTTTCCTTACCGGTTTTACCCTTGCCTTGCGCGCCATCAGAGACGAACGCAACAAGTTGGAGGAGTCCCAGGCCGGGCTGAAAGCCTTGACCGGACTTGATGATGACAGCATTGCCTGGTTGACCGGGCAGGCCAAGACGCTTTCCACCACCATGACAAAAGAGGGCTTGCGTGTCCGCCAGTCGGCAGCCGAAATCCTGGATGCGTTCATGCTGGTCGGTTCGGCCAAACCGGAACTGCTGGGAGACAAGGAGGCGCTCAAGGCTGTTACGGAGGAAGCCATGCGATTGCAGGCGGCAGCCAAAGACATCACCCTGAACGAAGCGGTTGATTCACTTACTTTATCACTCAACCAATATGGGGCAGCGGCAGACCAGGCTGGACGGTTTACCAATGTATTGGCTGCCGGCTCCCAGGCAGGTTCCGCCAATATCGCAAGCCAGGCAAAGGCTATCCGGAATGCAGGTACCGCAGCGGCTTCGGCCAATGTTCCCATTGAACAGACGGTCGCATTGATTGAAACGCTTGCCTATCGGGGTATAAAGGATGAAGTGGCCGGAACGGGATTGAAGAAATTCTTTCTGGTTCTTCAGACTGGGGCAGACAAGACCAACCCTAAAATCGTCGGGTTGGATAAGGCACTGGAGAATCTGAAGAACAAGAATATGGACGCAGGCGCCATCAAAAAAATGTTCGGGGAGGAAGGCTACAATACCGCATCCGTAATCCTTCAGAACACGAAGATGGTGAAAGACTTCACCGCTGCCGTCACCGGTACCAATGTGGCGTATGAGCAGGCGGCCATAAACAGTGATACTGCACAGGCCAAACTGGAGCAGGCACGTAATAAGATGAAGCTGGCAGCCATTGACCTTGGCGAGAAGTTGAATCCGGCTCTGACGGTGAGTACGAATATGCTGACCAATGTGCTCAAGTATTTGCCGGGATTGATTGACTGGTGCAAAAAATGGGGTGGTACTGTATTGTGGCTTAGTACGATATTGCTTGTATATGCTACCCGGCTGAAGATAATTACAGCATGGTATTCTATTTGGAATTCACTTACCAAAATTGCGACAGTTCTCAATTTGGCTTATGCCGCATCAATGAATACATTGTCTGGTTATACAGTGACATCATTTGGAAACTTGCGTAAATTATCAATGCTCATGCAAGGACATTCTGTTTTACTTAAATCACTACGTACCGTCACTTATTTATATGCCGCTGCCGTGCAGGTTTTACACGGGCGCGTTGATTTGGCTGCCAAATCGCTGAAAGCAGCTTGGACTATTATGTCCAGCAATCCGATTGGCTTACTGGTTACATTAGTTCTTGCAGCAGCTACCGCATCCTACAAACTGACACAACGCACCAAAGCTTATTACGACCTAAATAAAGTCAATGAGAAAATTACAGAAAAATCAAATGATGAATATGCGCGTCAATCATCACTGATTGAACAGTTGACCACCAAAATACACAATAATAATCTTTCCAATTTTGAACGTAAAAAGGCAATTGTACAATTGCAGGCTATTATTCCGGATTATAATGCAGAGATTGATAAAGAGGGCAAAATCATCAATGAAAACACAGAGGCACTTGACCGATATAATGCTGTATTAGCAACCAATATCGAATTAAAAGAGGTTGCCGACGAACTGGATAAGCACCGGATCAACCTGATGCGCCTTCAAAAATCCCCGGCATTGAGTGACAATTCACCGATGGGGTCGATGGCTCGCGAGGATGTTCGCAACAAGATTTCCCAAGAAGAAGAGATTGTTGAATCTTTAACTGCACGTTATAAGAAACTGGTACAAGAAAAATGGAAAGCATTGAATCCGAACACTCCTAAAAACAATCCCACCGGAGGCAATGACGGTGGAAAATGTCCGATATGTGGAAACAAACCTTGTACCTGCGATAAAAACAACACTTCCAAAGACAAGTTCGCCCAAGCTGAAGCCGACTACTACCGACGTATCGCTGACATCAAACGGAAGTACCTCGCTGACGATAAGATGACCCAGGAAGAATACAACAAGCAGATGCGGGATGCAGAAATACAACTGCTCAACGATAAGCTGAAGGTCAAGGGGCTTGAGCCTTCAGAGATTCAACGTATCAATGACCAAATACTTGATGCGGAAATAAAGGCGCGTGATGAATTGCGCAGGCTTGATGAACAGTCTGCCAAGGATGAAGAGAAACGCCGTAAGGAGCAGGCAGAAGAGACGTTTTCCCGTTTGGACAAAGAGTACCAAATGCAGGTGGAAGCTGCCGCCATGTATCATTATGAAAACAGGACTTCCGAGGAGGAGTATTTCAATGAGCTGCACAGACTGCAAGATGTATATTACCATAAGGTTCTCAATGACGCGGCAATCAGTGAGGAGAAGAAAAACCAGGTACGTGAACAGATGCGTAAACGTAATCTGAAGGATGCCCAAAAAGATGCTGAAGAAGAAAAACGGATTGAACGTGAGAAGTTTGACATACTGTCTGACCTGGCGAAAGGCTTCGGAGAGACCATGGCGCAATTCTTCACGGACTCCGAGGTGTCTCTCAAGGACTTCCTGAAGAATATTCTTACTATGTCGCTTGATGCGTTGGAACGTATGATGATTATGGCCGTTACCGAACGCACCATCAAGAATATAGGTTCACTCGGCTTCGTAGGTGTAGCTAAAGCTGCCGGAGAGATTGCTCTGATAACTGCCGCATTTGAGACAGCCAAAGGGCTTATCTCCAATTTCTACACCGGCGGCTTTACTCCGTCCGGTGACTGGAATCAGCCGCAAGGTATTGTACATTCCAATGAATTTGTCGCCAACCGTTTTGCTGTGGCCAACCCGAATCTGCGACCGATATTCGACGCCATTGACGTGGCACAGCGTAGCGGTAATGTTGGTAATCTGACAGCTGAAGACATAGCGGCTGTAGCAGGTTCCGGAAAGAGTACACGTACCGTACCAGCCAAGGCACCTGCTGCCAGCGCCACAACGACGACCAATGACCCGGCTATGGTGGCGATGCTGATAGAATGTACCCGCGTATTGCGGAAGCTTAAAAACAGGCTGGATGCCCCTTTGGTAGCGGAAACTTATGTTACCGGCAAACGGGGTATCAACCAGGCACAAAAAGAAAATCAGAAGTTGAACAACAATAAATCACGCAACAAGCAATGACAGAATTATACATTGACGGGCAATTGGCCGCCCTTCCTGAAGGGTTCAACATTACGTTCACCTCCGAGAATCCGTATTTCACCCGCAGTTCCAATTACTCCTTGGACATAGAACTCCCCATGCCTGCCAATCATGCCATATTCAAGCACGTGAACAGACTGGATGTGACGAAAAAAAAGACTATCCTTCCGGCCACACTCATCGTTGACGCCAGATGCCTGCTTTACGGCAGTGCGGTTTTACTCTCAGTAGAAGATGCACTGGTTAAGGTACAGCTCGTATCGGGTAATGCGGAATTTAATCTGCTGATGAATGATGATCTGTATATTGACGAACTTGATTTAGGTACAATCAGTTGGCCGAACAACAATCAGAACCGTTTCCAGCCACCTGCCAATATGGTGAACTACTACGGTTCGGTGGACGACATTGAAGCTGTATGGTTGCCAGTGTTCTATCAGGAAGCCAAATGGGAGAATCTTCAGAACGATGCAATCTATGAGTTCGGCACGAACAATTTTACCCTTTGCCCCTATTATGGCCGTCGATGTGTACACCCCTA
>ERZ780091.147-NODE-147-length-11159-cov-3.10857_pt1 | contig 11159 bp, 7 predicted proteins | sample MGYA00511021_ERZ780091 | MGnify/ENA primary metagenome ERZ780091 (study PRJEB29588, sample SAMEA2150994) | human gut metagenome | biome: human gut; feature: human-associated habitat; material: faeces | place: Denmark | collected 2008/2010 ... | reverse complement strand
TATAATAATAATTTTATTTTTAAAAGTGAAATGTTATATTTGTGATTATCCTCACCTATAACACTTCACATATATGCGAAAAACACACCTTTACACGCTACTATGCGTCCTATGTTTTCCATCTTTGGTTTGTGCACAACAAGCCGTTTTTGATGAATTCAGAAAAGCGGCAGGAGATTATGCTGCTCTTTACTCCGGTAAGGCAGAGGAAAATTATAACCAGCAGAAGTATCTTAACCATCCCTATTGGAATACGGATGAATTTCGCGAGGGGGCTGTCTGTTATGGCAGATGGCTTTACTCGGATTTGCAGCTCCGTTATGATACCTATAAAAAGAGTCTGATTGTGGTTACTCCGGAGAAACGGATAACCTTGCAGGTGGATATGCGGAAAGTGGATTATTTTGTCATAGAAGGACAGAAGTTTGTACCGCAGGGTGACTGTTTCGCTGCGTTGCTATATGATAGTCCGCAAATGTGCCTGACACAGTATATCGTATCCACAATGGAGTCTCAGGTGAAAACGATCTTTATTACAGCCGGTTCAAGAAAAAGAGCTATTTCAGTCTTCGCAGTGGCGGAACCGATTATGTGATAACTTCCCGTTCGGGTTTCTTGAAACTTTTTCCTACATACAAGAAGCAGTTGAAGGCTTATTGCCGGAAAGAGCGGCTGGACTTCAAGGAAGATGGCGGTGTCCGGGCAATGACCCGGTTAACGGAATATATTGATTCCTTAATTCATGGAAAATAATATGAAAGCACATAATCTTAAATATACAGTAGCCTTTTTCCTCCTATTGTCGCCTTTCGGCATGTTTGCACAGCAACAGATGGCTACGGACAGCATTTCCATATTCGAATTGATGGATGCAGTAGAAAAGGGCACGTCTTGCCGTATTTATACAACGATAACGGTTCCTTTTAAAGTGAAGCGGGCAGAGGTGAAGAACCCCACTGCCGAGTACTTGAGAGAGGCTTTGGCAGCTACTATCTATAAGGTGACGGTTTATGGTGACAGAATATTTGTCTTGCCGGAGGTTTTTCTGGCCACCTCGCTGCCACCGGTATTGATGGGGGAAAAGTTGGAGACGGATGAGGAACTATTGCCTTCATACATTCCTATTGTGAAGTCTTCTTCAGAAAACAAGGTCTATGAGATAGGAAACAAGTACAAGCCTGCCCCCGGAGATATGATAACTTTGACCGGAAGAGTTTCTGACTTTAAGACCGGCCAGAATCTGGATGGTATCGACATCATTCATCGAGAGCCGTGGGTAGCTACGACGACCAACCGTCAGGGGGAATTTACCATTGACCTGCCTGCAGGCTATAATATTCTTGAAATCAGTGGGATGAATATCAAAGTGACCCATCGGCAATTTATGCTTTATGGTGAAGGCATTGTCCATATCGAGTTGGAAGAGGAAGACCATATGTTGGATGAGGTGCTTATTGTTTCGGGGCGTATACAGAACGTGAAAAGTGTGCAGTTGGGAATGGAGAAGCTGCAGCCTGCCCTGCTGAAAAACATTCCTACGGCTATGGGTGAGGTGGATGTGCTGAAGATGATACAGACACTTCCCGGCATCAAGACAGTGGGGGAGGCATCAAGCGGTTACAATGTGCGTGGGAGTGCCGCTGACCAGAACCTGCTTCTTTTCAATAACGGAACGATTTATAACCCCAATCATCTTTTCGGTTTTTTCACGGCTTTTAATTCGGACATGATAAAGGATGCGGAACTTTATAAGAGCAGTATCCCCAGCCAGTATGGCGGGCGTATCGCTTCCGTACTGAACATCACCAGCAAGGAGGCGAACAAGGAAAAGTTTACCGGTTCTGCAGGTATCGGGCTTGTGACCAGTAAGTTGAATCTCGAGATTCCCATCATTAAGGAAAAGACTTCCCTTCTGCTGAGTGGACGTACGACCTATTCGGACTGGATAATGAAGACATTGCCCAACAAAAGCGGGTATCGTGATGGGAAAGCCGGTTTCTATGATTTGGGGACTGTCTTCTCGCATACGGTGAACGAGCGCAACAAGCTGAATGTCTATGGCTATTATAGTCACGACCGTTTTGCCTTTAATGACAATGAGAAGTATGCCTACAACAATATGAATTTCTCGGCAAACTGGAGGACTGTCTTTGCAGAAAAGCTGACCGGAAACTTCTCTTTCGGTTATGACCACTACGATTACCGAAATGATGAAACGGTGGAGGAAGCGTCTGCCGCACGGCTGTCTTTTGCCATTAACCAATGGTTTGGAAAAGCGGACTTTCTTTATCAAGCCGGCAATAGCCATGCGGTGAACTTCGGTTTGATGAGCCAGCTGTATAATGTGAATTCCGGGACCTACGAGCCGGTGGGGCCTAATTCGCTGGTAAGATATGATGAACTGCAAAAGGATAAAGCACTGGAAAGTGCCGTTTATATAGGGGATGAATGGGATATAACTTCCAGGCTCTCCATCAATGCGGGTATACGCTATTCCATGCTCAATGCTTTGGGACCGCGCACTTACTATACATATCAGGAAGGTATACTGCCCTCCATGTCTTCGGTGGCGGATTCTATCACGGCGGGGAATGGAAAGGTCATCAAGACCTATCACGGACCGGAATTCAGAGTGTCGGCACGTTATGCCTTTACAGATGATTTTTCCGTAAAGGCCGGTTTCAATACGATGAGGCAGTATATCCATAAGGTATCGAATACTGCCGTTATGTCTCCTACAGATACCTGGAAGCTGAGCGACCCCAATATCAAGCCTCAACGTGGCTGGCAGGTGGCGGCAGGCGCCTACTATAATACGCCGGGGCAACTTCTGGAATTATCTGTAGAAGGATATTACAAAAAGCTGATTGATTATCTGGATTATCGCAGTTCCGCCCAAATCCTGATGAACCACCATCTGGAGACGGATGTCATCAATACGGAGGGATATGCTTACGGCGTGGAATTCCAGGTGAAAAAAACGGCTGGAAAACTGAACGGGTGGATGAGCTATACTTATTCGCGCACTTTCTTGCGTCAGAATGATCCGCGCATAGCCCGTCCCATCAATGGTGGAGAATGGTATCCGACCGAGTATGACAAGCCGCATGACTTCAAGTTTGTAGGCAATTACAAGTTTACCCGCCGTTACAGCATGTCTTTCAATATGGATTACAGTACGGGCCGTCCCACCACAATTCCTGCCGGGCAATACTACGACCAGGGTTTGAAGAAAATGCAGGTTTACTATACCGACCGTAACAGTTATCGTGTTCCCGACTATTTCCGTATGGATTTGTCGTTCAATATTGAACCCAGTCACCACCTGACATTGTTGACCCACAGTTCCCTTTCTTTCGGTATCTATAACCTGACCGGAAGGAAGAATGTGTACTCTGTCTATTTTGTGTCCGAGGAGGGTAGGATTCAAGGATACAAGATGTCCATATTCGGTGCTCCCATTCCTTTTGTTACTTATAATATTAAATTCTGAAAGGGTATGAAGAATAAAGTATATTGGGTGATATGTATATGTCCGTTATGGTTGTTCCTTAGTAATTGTGTGGATAAGTTCAATGCCCACTTGCCGGAAAGTAGTATCGGCCTTCTCATAGTTGAAGGTAGTATAATATCGGATAGTGCTGTCGTGTTTTCTTTGAGCCGTTCCTTTTCCTTGGATGTGGAAGGGGTTCCTCCTGATTTCAATAAGGTGGATGCTGAAGTTTGTGTAACCGGTGAGGATGGCTCCAGTTTTAGGGGTGTTGCGTTGGGTAATGGAAAGTACCGGGTTGCTGTCGGAACATTGCATAGGGATGTCCGCTATAGCTTGAAGATTGTCTATGAGGGAGATATCTATACTTCCGAACCTCAATATCCGATAGGAACGGAAAGCATAGACGATGTCACCTACGAACAGCAAGGGGAGTATGGTGATGTCAGTATCCGTTTCTCTATGCAAAGCAAAGATGCTGCATGTTATTCTTGGAGTTATGAAGAAGATTGGGAGGTGAGGGCCGTATACAATCCTATGTGTGCTTATGACCCCGAAACAGATAAGATCGTTGATTATGATGCTAGACCATACTCACGCGGATGGTGTCATAGTGAATCGTCCGAGATAATAATAGGTAATATGGAAATAAACAAGGATAATCGTGTAAAGGATAAGTGTCTCTATTCCATTGAAGCAGACGATATTCGTTTTTCTTGCTATTACAGTACTATAGTGAAACAACGTAAGATTTCGAAGGGTGAATATGAATATTATCAGGAGAAAATAAAGCTTAATGAGGAGATGGGCGGGTTGTTTGTTCCCCAGCCTTCGGAATTGCCGTCGAACATTAGATGTGAAAGCTCAAATAAACAGGCCATTGGATATGTTGGTGTCAGTTTGAATGTGGCGGAATATCGCATTTTCATTTCTACAGATGATATACAATATAGGCTTCCTGAGGGGTATTGTCAGGGAGCGAAAGGGCTGAAAGAAGAGTATACATTTTTAGATTTATACTTGATGGGGTATACCATTGCATATCCGGACCCAAGTACGGGATTCAAAGGTTATGCATGGGTTTCCGGAGGTTGTACAGACGTACGCTATTTAGGTGCCAGCTTGGAAAAGCCTTCCTTCTGGCCGGATGAAATGAATTAATATTGAAATGATATGAAGAGAGTGATATTTTGTATTATAGGTTGGGTTCTTGTATTGGGATTACACGCTCAAATTGTTGAGAATATGCGTATTTATACAGACAAGGACTGCTATGTGGCTGGAGAAGATTTGTGGATAAAAGTTTGTGTGACGGATTCCTTGTCTCGTGGAAGCGTATTAAGCAAAGTAGCTTATGTAGAGATAAGTGACACGAAGCTGGTATACGCACAAGGTAAAATCGACTTGCAGAACGGGAATGGATGGGGACGTATCAGACTTCCGCAAGTCATGCATACCGGAGCTTACCAACTGACGGCATATACGCGTTATATGAGGAACTATCCTATGGCTTGTTTCCCAAAGAAGTATATAGCCTTGCTTAATACTGTTCAGACAACAGAGGAGGATAATGTGGAACTTTTCACGGATTCCATTACCGTTTCACAAGCTTCCGGCAATCAGCTTTCCGGAGCGGACTTATGGACAGATAAATCGGTCTATGGGAACCGGAGTAAAGTAGCCTTGACATTACCCAATCTGCCTGCTGATGTCAAGGAGCTTACTTTGTCCGTAGTACGAAAAGACTATGTGCTAAAGGGGTTTCCAATATCAGCCGACGGGCAGAAGAACTATACAAGTGTTCCGGAACGGTCATTTGCTGCAGAGTGTGAAGGGCATATTGTAACCGGCAGGCTGATGGGAGCGCCTGCTGACAATGTAAATGCACGTCTGGCATGTGTGGGCAAGGATATTCGTGTCTTTGGCGGACAGCCTAAGGCTGACGCTATTTATGCTTTTTATACGACCGGAATAACGGATATGCAGGAGATTGTATTAACTGCATTACCGGAGGAGGAAAGTCCCTGCCGATTGGAGCTTATTTCTCCTTTTGTCGGGGTGTTGGCGGAAAAACTTCCTAAAGTCTGTGTGTCATTTCGGAAAGAAGACTTGATAGAGCGTGGTTTCAGCGCGCAATTACATTCTCTTTTGCCGGTAGATTCTTCGTATAGCAAGAGTATATTGCAACAACTTTATGATTTTGTTCCCGCTTCCACTTATAATCTGGATGAGTATGTTCGTTTCAGGACTGTGAGGGATGTTTTTGTGGAATTTGTCAAGGGAATACGTATCAGTCAGCTGGAAGGTAAAGATGTCATCCGGATACTGCAACCGGATATAAGGAGATTCAGTAATATGAAAACACTGGTGTTGTTAGACGGGATTCCGTTTGATGACCATGAAACCATTCTGAACTATGATGCCCGTTTGATACACTATATACATCGTTATACTGGCAAATATACTTTTGGCGGGGAGTTGTATGATGGAATTGTTTCGTTTATAACCCATCGGGGAACATTGCCTGATATACGTTTGGATAAGAATTCACAGATGTTTTCTTATGAATTTCCACAAAAGAGAATCGCATTTGTTGCTCCATCATACAATTCAGAGAAACAAGCCGGTTCCCGCTTACCGGATTTTCGACATACACTTTATTGGAATCCGGAGATAACTCCCGCTATGAGTACACTCAACTTTTATACTTCGGATATGAACGGAATATATATAATTACCCTACAAGGAATTTCGGTTGACGGTAGGGAGATAAGGATGCAAAGTGAGTTTGTTGTTGGTGCTAACCATTAGTATAGATGGATAAAAAAGAAAAAGGGCAGAGAACTGAAAAGTTCCCTGCCCTTTATTCATTGTATTTAAAGGTGTTTTTTTACATGGTTACGAGTGACTGCTTTGCAAGCAGCTTTTGTAGTTTACCGTTCAGTGTTTGACACATTGTTCCATTACCCATTGCCTGATAGCGTTTGATTTGGTACTGTAACATAAAAATTTCATTTGCATTCTTTTTCATAATTCTCATCTTTTTGTGCTCTCCGCGTTTCGGAAAGCGGGTTTTTACATCTTTTCTTTTATCTTATAACGTTGCAAAGATACGAAATGTTTGCGAGAAATGTGTTTTATAACATAAAAAATAGCCATTTATCCTTTATTTTCTTTAGAAATACTAGATTTTGCAATCTATATATGACAAATATGTTACGCAAGTTTCGCAAACTCTTCCTTGTTTTATACCTTTGTAAAAAGGGATATTTTAGTATGGAGAATATTGTCAGAACAATAAGAGTTTATTATCCGGTTTCAGATGAAGCATTGGCGACATTGGCACATGGTTTTGAAAAGCAAGTGTTTCCTGTCAAAACACTTATTATCCGTGCAGGACAATTTGATAGGCAAGTCCACTTCATAGAGAAGGGAATGACACGCTCGTACACCTTGCACGATGGAAAAGAAATAACGACATGGTTCTCTATGGAAGGTGATGTAGCTTGTGGCTCGTGGGATTTATATAGGAACAAAGCAGGCTTTGAATACGTGGAAACATTGGAAGAAACACTGGTCTATTCTATTTCCATTGAAACGCTTAATGAGTTGTATAAGTCAGATATAGATATTGCAAATTGGATGAGGGTGTTACAACAGGAAAATTTTCTTCGCTTACAAGATATTCATATATCTCGCCTCAACTTGTCTGCGTATGAGCGTTATGAAAAATTAATGAGTGAGTGTCCGGCCCTTTTTCATAGAGTGACTTTGGGACATATCGCTTCTTTCCTTGGCATTACACAACAATCATTGAGTCGTATCAGGGCAAAGGGGTATTTTTTAACATAGGATAAATTCCTATACATTAGAGTTTTGTATTTTTGTCCGCAAAAACAGGATGCGTATGAAAACAGAATATGAAAAGTGCATGGCTGGCGAACCTTTTATAGGAAGCAGGGATCCGAAAATAGTGGAGATGATTTTGCGTACAAAACGTCTCCTGGCACAATTCAATGCCACAGATTATGCCGATAGCAAGCGCAGGAGGGAGTTGTTGTGTGAGATGTTGGGACATGTAGGCAAGAATGTGCATGTGGATATTGACTTCCATTGTGAATGTGGCAAGCATATTTTTATGGGCGACAAGGTAATTGTCAACATGAATTGTACCTTTGTGGACAACAATCGTATTGACATAGGTAGCAACGTCTTAATAGCCTCTAATGTACAGATATATACGGCAACCCATTCTACCAAAGTAGATGAACGTATGGTGCAGGACTGTCCGGAAGAACAAGAAATCTGCCGTACGTATGCCTTACCTGTACGAATAGAGGATGGAGTATGGATTGGTGGAGGGGTTGTCATTTTGCCTGGTGTCACCATCGGGAGGAACAGCGTTATCGGGGCGGGGAGTGTGGTTACCCGTTCTATTCCTGCGAATTGTGTGGCAGTGGGAAATCCTTGTCGTGTGATAAAACAGATTGATAATATAGTATCTGTATGAGCATGTGTTGAGTAAATGTATTATCTTTGCATATATTACCATGTAAACAAGAGAGACTATATACTTATGGGGAAATTGGTGGAACTTTGGCGGAGTCCTTATCCTACGTTTTATCAACGCTGGAAGGCAGTAGTGATACCTTCGGCCATTATTTTTCTGATATTATATATACTTCAGCCGTTCGGTATTTCCCGGATAAAGGGAAGTGTGTTTGGGGTGGTTGCCGGTTCTGCATTGATTGCGGCAGGTGCTTCGGGAGTTTTCACCTATTTGCTTCCGGCATTATTTCCTGCTTATTACAAGGAGCAGAACTGGACATTGGGTAAGCATGTGTTGAATTTGCTGCTGATGTTGTTGCTGATAGCAGTGGGGATTTGGGCCTATCAATCATGGTTGATGGGAATGTGGTTGGACAAGCGGTTGTTCTTTCTGGCTTTGTCTTGGGTAATGGTGCTGGCACCTTTTCCTACCATATTTTTTCTGATGTGGAACCGCAATTTGCAACTGACCCGCAATCTGAAAGAAGCTATGGAGATGAACGGTCACCTTTCAAGGAGAATATCCCCGGAAGTTGGGATAGCGAGCTTGGAAGACAAGGTGTTTTCCTCGGAAGAAGCGTTGGCGTTTGCCGGTGGCACCAAAGAAATGCTGGAAGTAAAGGCCGGAGATTTCCTTTATGCAGAGGCAAAGGGGAATTACGTAAAAGTAGGTTACCGTTCAGATTCGGATAAAGAAAAGAAAATTACATGGAGATTGTTGCGTGCCACCATGAAGCAGGCAGAGGAAGCTGTCTCTGCTTGCCCTTTTATTATCCGTTGCCATAGGGCCTTTCTTGTAAACATCCGGATGGTGGTGAAAGTAGATGGAAACTCTCAGGGATATAAGCTGAATCTGGAGGGTTGCGAAGAAGAGGTTCCGGTTTCACGCGCATACGCCAAAGAGGTGAAAGCATTGATTGAAAACCGAACAAAGAGTTAGTCACTCGTCACAGAAATACGTTGTTCGTCACAAAGAGTTTGTTGGTTGTCACATATCCGGGCTGTCTGTCCCGGATATTTTTTTGTCTTATACCCTTCCTTTATGTTTGCGGCAGGAAACACAACGAATGTAAAGATATGAAACGGGAAACAGTCTTTGGGATATTGGGTGTATTACTTTATACACAGCCTTCCGTAGCGCAGAAATCAGTGACCGATACAGTACGTCTGAATTTTAATATAGACAGTGTCGCTTTGGAAGAAGTAGTGGTAAAAGGAGCCAGAACTCCTGCTGCCAACAGCCGTTGGAGCGATATGCATCCGGTGGAACTGGTCACGGTGGGCGGTGCGAACGGTGATTTATACAAGGCATTGCAGACTTTGCCCGGTACGCAAGTGCAGGGTGAAACCGGTGAATTGCTGGTACGTGGTGGAGGCAGTTACGAGACGCAGACTTTTATTGATGGAATGCATGTACTGAATCCCTATACTTCGAACGGAATAAATACCCCTGCTCGCAGCCGTTACTCTACATTTATGTTCAGTGGGGTAAACCTTGCTTCGGGAGGCGCTTCACAAGAATATGGAGAAGCGCTTTCGGCAGTCTTGCCATTGGAAACAAAAGATTACAGCAAGGTCGATAAAGTCGGAGTGAACGCTTCCGTTGTCGGTGTTGGTGGAGGGGGCACAAAGACTTTTGACAGAGGATCCTTGTCTGTTGACTTGAATTATCAGAACCTGGGTTTGTATGACAAGGTTTATTCGGGCAGGAGGGATTTCGAGAAGCCTTACCGGATGTTTTCCGGAGCTGTCCAGTTCCGTTATACTCTTGATGAAAGAGTGGTATGGAAGGTTTACGCACAATACGACCGGACGGACTTTTCCACTTACGAAGGGGATAACCGCAGATTGTTCGGGCTGGGTGAAGACAATATCTATGTAAATGCAACCTTTCGCAGGCATACTTCCGGAGAGTGGAGTTGGTTTGCAGGGGCGGCCTATTCTTACTATAACCGGAGAATCGGAGGAGCAGTTGTTTCGGGTGATAACTGGCTGGAACGTCAGCAAGAGACGCATCTGAAGGCTAAAGTTTTCAAACGGCTGTCATCGGTATTCCGCCTGGATATGGGGATAGAGAGCTATATCCGCAATTACAGGAATCATTATCTGTTGTGCGGGACGGATGACAGCAATCGCATGTCGCCTACCATTGGTGCGGGTTTCTTTTCGATGGCTTATTATCCGATGGAACAATTGAAGATGGAGTTTTCTTTTCGCACGGAATACACTTCTCCGAACCGTAAGATGAATTTCTCTCCCCGGCTGGCGGCGAACTATTATTGGGGAAACATGATGCTGTCGGGGATTGTAGGGCGATACACACAGTTGCCCGAGAACAGCTGTCTGGTGCGTCGGCCGCAGTTGATGTCGGAAGTATGTATGCAGTACAATTTGGGCGTTCAGTACGACTATGAAGGGCGTTTCTGTAAAGCTGAACTTTATTATAAGGATTATGACCGTCTGGCATTGGAGGAAACGGATGCCGATACGAAAGCTGTATTCTTGACCTCCAACGGTTATGGACACAGCAAAGGCATAGACTTGTTCTTCCGTGATAGAGCGTCCTTCAAGAATCTGGAATACCAGTTATCCTATACCTATAATATAGCCAAACGTAAATATCGGGAGTATCTGGAACTGACTACTCCTCAGTATGCTACACGGCATAATGCAGCCTGGGTGGTGAAGTATTCCTTGCCTCGCCTGCGTTCCATTGTCAGCGTGACCGACCGTTTCAGTAGCGGACGTCCTTATCATAACCCCATGCTGTCGGGTCTGATGAACGATGAAGTGAAGCCTTATAACAGTCTGGATTTGGGTGTGACCTTCCTGGCAAGCAAGAAGGTAATCATCCATGCTTCCACCAGCAATATCCTTTGCCGGAAGAATGAGTTCGGTAAGGTGGATAACAAGGCTGTCCTGGCTTCCAGCGACCATTTTTTCTATGTAGGAGTATATGTGACTTTAGGCAAGAAGGCCGCCTACGATGTATCCAATTTTTAGACAATAACCCTTTTTAAATAAACAAAGATGAAAGCAATGATTATTTTTTTAGTATTTGTAATGCAAAGTGCCGCCCAGCTGCTCTTTGCCCAGAACCTGACTATTGAAGCGTGTGACA
>ERZ780091.146-NODE-146-length-11246-cov-3.76447_pt1 | contig 11246 bp, 8 predicted proteins | sample MGYA00511021_ERZ780091 | MGnify/ENA primary metagenome ERZ780091 (study PRJEB29588, sample SAMEA2150994) | human gut metagenome | biome: human gut; feature: human-associated habitat; material: faeces | place: Denmark | collected 2008/2010 ... | reverse complement strand
TCCCCCAAGCGCCGAAAAAGCCCAACTTTGCTCCAAATACACATTCAGAAAAATAATCAGAACAACCAGACTGACTATAATAATCCACCACCTACGAGCTCTTTTTGTTTTAAATACTTGCTCCATAATTTATTCCTCCTCTATCCTATGCTCCAGCCGCTTCACCAACGCATTGATAAATTCTTCCGGCTTTACAGGAACCAATGACAATAAATTTTTCTTCTCATAATGTATCAATACATATTTCGAAGGCATAATTCCACCGAATCCGGAACTTCGTTTCAGCTCCACATCCGTAATGTCAGTCAAGGGAATGGTCTTCCCTTTATAAAAACGACCATAATACACCACCAGCTTTCCATCCGCAGTCAGCGTATAAGTAGAATGGATAATACGTTCAATGGTAATGATCAGCCCCAATGCCACCACCAATCCTATCATTGCCTTCATACACCAGAAAGCAAATACCATGACGGCTGTCAGCAGTATCAGAAACAGATAAGTGCCTCCTGCTATCTTCACATGAAAAATTCGATTCATCATCTTATTGTAATTTGCCCGAAAGATAATAAATTTATCGTTTATCGACCTCATTACGGCGCAGAATGAGAGAATTTATCCTTTTTTTGTCCTCTTTACTGTACGTTTCATCTTCAAAGCATACAAATTTAATTCGATAGAAGATTCCGTTTCTGTTATATCACCCTCATCAGTCAGCAGTTCATTCAGCAGTTCTCCACTACGTTGTACCAGACTCTTCCTCTTTTCCTCATCATACTCGGTAGCCATGATATTTACATTCCGTACTAATGTCCTTAACTTAAAGAATGATTCGATAATGGCAAAAGTAGTTGCGGTAGCTCTCGGACTTCTTAAAATTGTAGCCAGCATATAAAGCCCTTTTTCGGTAAATGCTTTAGGTTCTACGGGAGAATGTTTCAAACTACTGAACCGGTCGAAATTTTCGACCAGTTGCTGTTTTTCAGATACTTGCAACGAAAACATATAACCATTTGGGAATTTGTCCCGATTGTTTTTTACTGCTTCATTAATTCGTTTGGTTTCTACGCCATAAAGCTTAGCTACATCCCGGTCTATCAGTACTTTCTCACCCCTCAACTCAATTATAAGTTCTTTTACCTCACTTTCGTGAATGATTTCTTTATTGTTTTCCATCCTATTCTATTTAAAAATGCAGAAAGTTACACTTTTAATTTCATACTTGCATTATCTATTTCGTTTATTCTTCACGAAAAAAATAGTAAAAACAAGAGCAAAAGGTACAATGAATAAAGGTTTTTCGTAGCTTTGCACCCATAAAGCATATTATCATGGTTAAAAAATTCGATTTCCTTGTTATCGGCTCAGGACTTGCCGGAATGAGCTTCGCACTGAAAGTAGCTCACAAAGGTAAAGTCGCCCTGATTTGTAAAGCAGGACTGGAAGAAGCCAATACCTATTTTGCTCAGGGAGGTATAGCATCTGTTACCAACTTGAAAGTAGACAATTTCGAGAAACACATTGAAGACACGATGATTGCCGGCGATTGGATCAGTGACCGCGCGGCTGTAGAAAAAGTAGTGCGAGAAGCACCTGCACAAATCCAGGAACTGATAAAATGGGGAGTGGATTTTGATAAAAAAGAGGATGGAGAATTCGACCTCCACAAAGAAGGAGGCCATTCCGAGTTCCGTATCCTGCACCACAAAGACAATACAGGAGCTGAAATACAAACCAGCCTGATAGAAGCGGTAAAAGCTCATCCCAATATTACCATATTTACAGATCACTATGCGGTAGAAATCATTACCCAGCATCATTTGGGAATTATCGTCACCCGCCATACACCAGGCATCAAATGTTTCGGTGCTTACGTATTGAATGAGAAAACAGGAGAAGTGGATACGTTCCTGTCCAAAGTAACTGTAATGGCAACAGGCGGATGCGAAGCGGTATACCGCAATACAACCAATCCACTGGTAGCTACGGGAGACGGCATTGCTATGGTGTACCGTGCCAAAGGAGCAGTAAAGGACATGGAATTTATACAATTCCATCCCACCGCCCTCTTCCATCCGGGAGACCGTCCCAGTTTCCTCATCACCGAAGCCATGCGCGGTTACGGTGCTGTCTTAAAGAATCAAAGTGGCGAAGAATTCATGCAAAAATATGATCCACGCCTGTCATTGGCCCCACGTGATATCGTAGCACGTGCCATTGATAACGAAATGAAGCAGCGCGGTGAAGATCATGTATATCTGGATGTGACGCATAAAGATCCGGAAGAAACAAAAAAACATTTCCCCAATATTTATAAAAAATGCCTCAGCCTAGGTATTGATATTACTAAAGACTATATTCCTGTGGCTCCGGCTGCTCATTATCTGTGCGGAGGTATCAAAGTCGATCTGGACGGACAGAGCAGCATCAACCGTTTGTATGCCATCGGTGAATGTTCATGTACCGGTCTGCACGGAGGTAACCGTCTGGCTTCCAATTCGCTGATAGAAGCAGTGGTTTATGCGGACGCGGCAGCCAAACATGCACTAAATGTACTCGACCGGTATGACTTCAATGAGGATATCCCCGAATGGAACGATGAAGGAACCATGAACAATGAAGAACGGGTACTGATAACCCAAAGCATGAAAGAGGTGAACCAGATTATGGAAGCTTATGTAGGTATTGTGCGCAGTAATACGCGATTAATCCGTGCTTGGAACCGATTGGATATTTTATATGAAGAAACCGAGCGTCTTTTCAAACGCTGTAAGGCTTCACGCGAACTTTGCGAACTGCGTAACATGATTAACATCGGGTATTTGATCACCCGTCAGGCAATGGAACGGAAAGAGAGTCGCGGACTGCATTATACGATTGACTATCCACATGCCGCGGCAGAGAAGAAATAAGAAACTGATTTCAGAATCCACCAAGAGGGTGCGCCAAAAGGTCTAAATAATGGCTTTTGGCACGCCCTTTTTTTCGACCCAGTAGAAATCTAGCGGGGAGTAATAAAGAATTTTCTTTCAAGCGCATAACTTACCTTGAACATCTTCTTTCTATTAAAAACTTTATTTCCTTTGTTCCTTCAGGAAGAATAGACTATCTTTGTTGTATTGGCATCCGGATACGAACTAAAGACAACAGAAGCAATGATGGAAAATATAAAAGAAATCCCCTATGGCATTGCCAACTTCGTGGAAGTGGCAGAGCAGAACATGTACTATGTAGATAAAACCATGTATCTGCCTTTGCTGGAAAAACAGCCCCGGAACCTGTTCTTTATCCGTCCCCGCCGCTTCGGCAAGAGTATCTTTTTGAGTATGCTGCGTGCGTATTATGACATAGCGCAGAAAGAAAAGTTCCAGAAACGCTTCGGCAATCTATGGATAGGCAGCCGCCCCACCCCCCTGCAAGGAAAATTTCAGGTGGTGTATCTTGATTTCTCGCGCGCCAGTGGCGGAAGCGGTTCACTGGAAGAAAATTTCAATAACTATTGCGGCATGGTGATGGACCTGTTCGGCAAAGTGTATGAGCCTTATTATTTTCCCGGATTTGCACAAAAGATGGAAGAACAGCCCGACTTTGTCAGCAAGTTGAACTACCTGAACCTGCATGCGGCTGAATCCGGAATGAAACTTTACCTCATCATCGACGAATACGATAACTTTACCAACATCGTTCTGAACGAGCAGGGAAAAGACATTTATCATGCCCTGACCCATGCCAGCGGATTCTACCGTGAAATATTCAAGAAATTCAAAGGCATGTTCGAGCGCATCTTCATGACCGGCGTCAGCCCCGTCACCTTGGACGACCTGACCAGCGGATTCAACATCGGCTGGAATATCAGTACCGACTACCAGTTCAACATGATGCTGGGATTCAGCGAAACGGACGTGCGCACCATGTTCCAATATTATAAGGATGCCGGACAGCTCCCGATCGACGCGGACATCGAAGCAATGATCCGGGAGATGAAACCGTGGTATAATAATTACTGTTTCGCAGAAGAAAGCCTGGAACGCGACCCGAAAATGTTCAATTGCGACATGGTACTTTACTACCTGCGCAATTACATCACGCTGGGCAAATCTCCTAAAGAGATGATAGATCCCAACACCCGTACGGACTACAACAAAATGAAGAAACTAATCCAGCTGGACAAGCTGGACGGCAACCGCAAGGGCGTATTACGTAAAATCACCGAAGAAGGGCAAATTATCACCAACCTGATCACCACCTTCCCGGCCAAGGAAATCGCCAAACCCGAAATCTTCCCCAGCCTGCTCTTCTATTATGGCATGTTGACCATCACTGCCACACGCGGCAGCCGCTTGGTATTGAGTATCCCCAACTATAATGTGCGCAAACAGTATTACGAATTCATGCTGGAGGAGTACCAGGACAAACGCCATATCAACCTGAACAATTTGATGGACCTGTTCGATGAAATGGCTTACGAAGGCCATTGGCGCGAAACACTGGAATTCATTGCCCATGCCTACAAGGAAAATTCATCTGTACGCAGTGCCATGGAAGGCGAGCGAAATATACAGGGTTTCTTCACCGCCTACCTCAGCGTAAACGCTTATTACCTGATGGCTCCGGAAATGGAACTGAGCCACGGTTACTGCGACCTCTTCCTCATGCCGGACCTGATGCGTTACGAGGTGAAGCATAGCTATATTCTTGAACTGAAATATCTGTCGGTGAAGGACACGGAAGAGAAAACCCGGACGCAATGGCAGGAAGCGGTGAAACAGATTAACGAATATGCTGCCGCACCCCGGGTACGGCAGTTGGTGCAGAACACGAAGCTGCACTGTATTATCATACAGTTCCGGGGATGGGAGCTGGAGCGGATGGAAGAAGTGTAGGCCTCCTGTTCAAAACAACATGACAGTACAGATGAAAATTCATACAGGAAGTCAATTCACATTCAGAATCACTCTTTTATAAGACTTTAGATTAGGCGTTCCATTATCTGTAAGTTCAAGTATCAAATGTAACTGTTTGCCCGGATTATCCGGTACAATTATCTCCGCCCTCTTCTCATCGGCGTGCTTTATAGCCACCTTTGTTTGCACACTGCCTGCTTCCCGATATTGCCACCATTGGTAAGACAATGAATTTTTATCAGGGTCAAATGAAGGAGAGGCATCCAGTATTATTTTTTCTCCCGGCCGGACTGTGCGTACACTTTCTCCCAATATCCGGGCAACAGGTTGATGATTTGCCTTTGAATATTCATCAGCCACGCACCAGTCGGCACGAGCCGCCCAGTCATTTTGTATAGCAGGCAACCAACGCTGGAAAGTATAATGCGAATCCGGCACACCGTTTTTCAAATCATTCCCATCTTGCATGTGATTGCCATTTTTATACTCCGGGCGTCCTCCCCATCCTCCTAATGTATAGTCTGTATGCTGTTCAAGTCCATTACGTATAAGAGGCATAAAAGAAGGAGTATCCCCCTCACTGGTATATTCCTGAGGATAGGCGGCACACAGTGGTCCGTGCCCATTCTTAATATGGTCAGCCAACCAAGGTTTATCCATGATCTGTTGCAACTCTTTTGAATTTTTACTAAGTCTGTTCTTAAAATAATAATCCACACTCATGTAATCCCATACATATCTCCATCCTCCATCATGATCCGGTGCGCCCGATTCATAAATAATGATTTCAGGAAGATTCTGTTCTATCCATTTTCCACCGCCGTCCTGATACCAAATACAATATAATCTGGCTTTTGATACCGCTTTTGCCCATTCTGCAGCAGAATATTTCTGCTTGATCTGCCATAAGGCATTGGCCTGGGTGTTGGCTCCGCCCCATGCTAAAATATGAACAGGCCTCGGATCAGAATCAAGCAATGTCCTTATGATGAGCTGTGCCCCCTCGCTATCAGACAGTAAAGGAGGCAATTTATGCAAGTCCTCTCTGTTCTCATTACCAACCGCCAAGACACTTAGCAGATATTCAGCATCGGGATAATCGGGATTATGTTTCCTCAAATTAGGCAGACATTCCGCATATTTGGCAATTTGTGATTCGATCCATTTATCTTTACTATGTCCGTCTTTCTGTACCCCATTGACTTGAACAATGCCTGCGACATCATAATCAGAAGAATACATAAGAAAACGAATCATAGAACTTTGATCGTCAATCTCACCATCCGTAGTGACAATAACCCGGGGCTTCTCCTGCTGTCGGGCAACAGCAGATAACATTGACACAAACAAAAAAACAATACAGCATAAAACAGGGGGCATTTTCATATTACAAACTGTTAAATTAGTAGGCCAACACATTCCAAAGATCTCTGATACGTTGTTCGGGGTCCCATTTGCCATTGAATGTCCACTTGGCGGTAACGCCATAAAACTCCGGAGCATTCTCCGCCTCCTTCAAATTATCGTTTAACCAGCCACTATGCCCTCCTTCACGGGTACAACCATAATAATAGGTACGTAGCCCCCACGGACAGGGATCAAGCACTTTATCCGAATAAGCATAATGAATATTCCCGTCAAGCACATTCTTCGACATTTTACATTTGATGAGATAAAACTGGGAATCATGATGATAGCGTCCTAAAAGTGTCGGTGTCTTAGCATCAAATGAAGAATTGGTAATAACCAGTTTCTTGTTCTTGTCACCTCGTCCGTCATGCCAAATCATGGCACGGCTATCACCATAAAAATGGCAGCGTGTGGCATAGCACCATCCGCGAGGACAAAGAAAATCCACACCCGGACAACGAAGATAGAGATCGGCATGATAATACATACCATTGCTTCCGGGCGCCCACAAGGAAAGGGCATCGTTTCCATCGGCCCATACATTACTGTTGATGATAATGGTACGAGTGGCACGTCCAAAAATCGCCATCTGATGGATGGTCGTATTTTCAACGGCAGTTCCGTAATTGTTGTAAACAGTCAGTCCGCTAATAACACAATCATCCGCACCTTCCTGCAACACAATGACACCATTGCCTACCGGACGTCCATGATATTCCGTGATGGCACGTGTCTGGGCTGTTTCAGCCAAGACAATCCGCGTACTGTCACGGTTTTCCCCCACCAAAACAATATTAGGCCTGTCAATAATCACTTTTTGATGATACGTTCCGTTCAGCAATAAGATTTTAAAAGGTACTGTCGGAATTTCCGGAGCCTTTTCAATAGCTGCCTGAATACTCTCTCCCGGCTTTACCACCACATCAAAAGCCGTACGCTCTGCCATAGGACGACGATACATTTCGATAAGCCCGTTTTCATTCGCTCCTTTGGTTGCCAGACTGATTGCCACTTTATGCTTCGGATCATATTTGTCCGCCCATGCATTGTATATGGCAAAAAGCTCAGCCGGTCTGCTATTGTACCAACTATATCCGTTACGACGTTCTGTTCCTATTTCTTCCAAATGGCGACGTGGCAGCCCATCACGGTCACATACATACGGTTCACAATATTTCAAATCATAATAACGCGCCCAAATAGGCTTGGCTTGAGGATCTTCCACAAGACGAGTATCCCGCTCACCATTTGCCAGCACGATACGCTCGCATTTCAAACCGGTAAGTTTATACCTGTCAAACCATTTCATGGCTCCGTGAACCGCCCGCTTCACGCGTGCGTCGGGTGCAGGTAATTCCATGAGCAGACGCACAATTCCGGCACTCTCCGCCGAACAATAAGACGGCAACTCATACGCACGTGCCGGTGCAGGCTTCAATGTTTCCCTATCATTCTGCTGACACCACACAGAAGGTTCTCCATCCTTTATAATTTGTGTAGCCAGTATACACTCTATTCCTTTATTAAAGGCTTTTCCCAAACGTACACACAAAGCCTTGTCTATCAAATCATCCTCATAAGGCGCTTTGTGATTCATCATATCACGTATCATATTCAATGTATTAACAATGGCATCGTCATTAAAAGTAATATGTACCTGATAACCACGCGGACCGGGCCAGAATTGCGGCCATCCTCCGTTTTCGTATTGACCACTCAGCAAATATTCCACTCCCTGAAGGAAAGCATCCCGATAACGTATATCCTTAGTCTGCCTATAAAGACGGGCTAAAAAAATCATCTGGGCAGTTGTGGCATTATTATCTATCGTAGAATCATCACGACGTGATTTATCCTTTATCACTTTAGCCAGCTCTTTATCATTCATGCGGCGGGCCATATCTATATTCTTCGGCCAACCGCCCGTACAGCGTTGAAAAGCCAATACATTTTCAGCAATCCGCCGAGCTTCATCTGTCAGAAAGAAAGAATCCTGCTCCATACGTGCTATTTGTTTCCATTCCTTAGGATACGACTCATTATCCTTTTTATGAGCTCTTTGCTGCGCAAAGGAGCCGGTTGCCATGGCAAAAGCCATAAAGCCAATAAACACTTTTTTGAATGTATTTTTCATTATTCCTATATGTTTTGATAAAAACCAGCAAACAAAATTATGCGTTTTCCAATCTGAATACAGAGAATATTTGGTCTTTTTCAGGCAGATTTTGCACAGACACGGCTCAACCGACATAATTTCATCAATGAAAACACGGAATTACATAAAAAAGCAGTGCTATGGACTTGTCCTCCATAACACTGCCACCTCTATTTATCATAACTGACAAACTCCTACAGCTACAAACCTCACTCCTCCTATTTTATCTCATCCCACTTCGGTGGATTCACCTGCATCAAATGACGGACAAAGAAATCATACCGCTTATGTTCGCCAAAATCTTCCCCCATTGTATGATGCGCTCCGGGAATCACGACCAATTCAAAATCTTTATTCGCCTTTATCAATGCATTGACCACCTGCATGGTAGAGGCAGGATCTACATTATCATCCAGTTCTCCCACCACTAACATCAAAGGACGACTCAACAGATGTGCATTTTCCACATTAGACCCTTCCTTATATTGATCTCCTACCGGATAGCCCAACCAAAGTTCATTCCACCAAATCTTATCCATACGGTTATCATGACAACCACAAGCCGAATAAGCCGCTTTATAGAAATCAGGATAAAGCAAAACTGCATTTGTAGATTCCTGACCACCGGCAGAACAACCGTAAATACCTACCCTGTCCACATCCATATAAGGATATTTCCGTGCAGCCGCCTTAATCCAAGCAATATGGTCCGGCAGACCGGCATCTTTCAAATTCTTATAACATACATTCTCAAAAGCACGCGAACGGAAAGAAGTTCCCATTCCATCGACCATTACGACGATAAAACCAAGTTCGGCCAAGGAAGTCATATTCCAGTCATAAGGACGGAAAGTCTTCGGAACATACTGGTCTCCGGGACCCTGATAAATGTATTCGATAACCGGATATTTCTTGTTCGGGTCAAAGTTGGTGGGGCGGGCAATCAATCCCCACATATCCGTCTTGCCGTCCCGCCCTTTGGCAACAAACACCTCCGGAGCTTTCCAGCCTTCGGCCTCCAAAAGAGTTATATCGGCTGTTTCCAACGGCATCACCACTTTGCCATCCCTGGCACTACGTAACACAGCGACGGGAACCTTGTCCACCATAGAATAAACATCTACCAAATACTTCATATCTCCCGAAAACCAGGCACGGTGCATCCCTTCTTCGGGAGTAAGACAGGTAAGACCTTTGCCATCAAAACCGATGCGGTAATAACGGATGAGATAGGGGTCTTCACCGGCTTCCATACCATTTGCCGAGAAATAGATCTGACGGTTATCCTCATCTACCCGAAGCACTTCGCGTACATACCATTCTCCTTTAGTAATTTGATAATCGGGCTGTGCGGTAATACGGTTGTACATATAAAGATGATTCCAATTGTCACGCTCACTCATCCATATCATCTGCTTGCCGTCTTTTAAGTCATGACGGAAATGACGGGTATAATTCACATATGTATCGCTGGTTTCTTCTACCAACGGGCGCACTTTTCCCGTTTCGGCAGAAAGTTCAAGTACTCTGTACACCTGATGTCCGCGCTGGTTATATTCAAAAGTCACGGCACGGCTGTCGGGATTCCATTCGGGACCATATACTTCATATTGCCGGTCGAACAATTCGGTAGAAGGAATAATGCTTCGTCCGCTTTCCACTTCATAGATGCAGGGCACTTTAAAAGGAAGTTCGTCTCCCGGCTTCGCATACTCCTGTTTGTGAAGCTTGGGCTGAAGCTGATCAGCCGGAGAAGATTCCACATAATAAACATAGCGCTTTTCCACCGGACGGATCTTGCAGGAAGCCACCTTCTTACTGTCCGGTGACCAGCGGATGTAGGCTGAATAATAATTACCCAGTGTCCCGTCCAAGCTCAGTTGCTTTTCTTTTCCGGTAGCCACCTCCTTTACATAGATATTCTGATTTTTAATAAATGCGATCCATTTACCATCAGGAGACGGAACCGGTGATGCCGTCTTCTCATCATCCACCTCCATCCAATGCTTTTGCTTGGGAGGGAGAGGAACCGCACCTTCATTGACCAGCTGATTTTTCCGGGACGCATACATCCAACGTTGATTATTAAACACAAAGTGTAGCGTATCCAATCCCTTACTGACCGACAAATGCCCCAATGCAAGAGCTTCCGGCTTGACCTCTTTTCCGGATGCAGCACCCAACGCCTTTGCCAAACGATGAGAATCAAACAATTCTTTTCTAGCTTTCTTATCCGCATCTACAGATACATACAGGCGGCCGTCCGGCGTATTCCGCACATACCAGAATTGATGCGTACCCTCTATCCATTGCGGATTGACATTGGAATAGAAAACTTTATCCGCACTGAACTTCTCTTTCAATGCATAAGCACGCCGATAATCATCGACCGTACCTTGAGCGACAGCCATGCCCCCACTAAGGAACATGGCTACCAGCCAACCTAACTTACCAACCTTCATTTTGAATTATTCTATTTCACTTCCCATTCAAACAAACCCGATGAATTATCGGCCGGCTGAACAATCTCCAGTTTTACCGCTTTTGTCTTTACCGGGTCAAAATTGACTGTATTCCCCGTACCTTTTTCCACTCCATACTTATCCGCTCCACTCACCGGTTGCCACTGGCCTTGTGCATCTTTATAGTACATCTTCCAACTTTGCGGTATGCGGCATCCTCCCCAAGGAGCATCATCATACCAATATACGGTAGCACTGGAAACAGTCGCTTCGGACGGGAACTCGTAGGATATCCATTCAGTAGTTCCCTGTTTG
>ERZ780091.113-NODE-113-length-12999-cov-3.53178_pt1 | contig 12999 bp, 9 predicted proteins | sample MGYA00511021_ERZ780091 | MGnify/ENA primary metagenome ERZ780091 (study PRJEB29588, sample SAMEA2150994) | human gut metagenome | biome: human gut; feature: human-associated habitat; material: faeces | place: Denmark | collected 2008/2010 ... | reverse complement strand
GTAAACTCTTTTGTACAAGAACTGGTTTAGGTAATTGATTCCTTCCTATGATGTAGGGATACTCTGTGAGGAGTATCCCTACAATTTTTTACATTGATTCCACGTTGCCTCCCTTTGGGGGATTGTTTGGACAATAACAAAAAAAGAGGAATATTCTTTCGAATTTCCTCTTCTTTGCGGGTGGCAGATGGGACTCGAACCCACGACATTCAGAACCACAATCTGACGCTCTAACCAACTGAACTACAGCCACCATGTTAGTGCATTTCTTAAATGCGGTGCAAAGATAGGGATAATCTTTAATATTGCAAAGAATGAGACGAAAATTTTTGAGATTTCTGCATTATTTTTTCTTCTCGTAGATACCTATATTGTGCTGCTGGAGCAGCTTTCGAGAGCTTTTGACAAAGATTTCCAGGTGTTTACGAGCTTCCGGCGTTAAATGTTCTGTAGGAAAACTGGCAGGATAAAGAATGTAATTTTTTTCTTTAGTAAGTTCCGGCCGGCCGGTCCAGACCAGATTATATCCACAATAGGAAACACGACAGTATGGAAAAGGCAGAGGATTGGAGTCTGGCAGGGGCGTCTGACTCTGACCGGTGTAAGAGGGACGGATGGGTTGGGGGAGAGGATGTTTCTCCAACTGCAAAGTGAAGATGAGGCCGCCGTCAGTGTTGGCCTTGCTCATATTGGAAATGAAGTTTCCCAAGGAGTAGACTATGATGTGCTGTTCGGTACCGTTGGTACGTAGTTCCATCGGTTGAATGACGTGAGGGTGTGAACCGATAATATGTGTTACGCCTTGTTGGAGCAACCAGTTGGCCAGTTCGCGTTGCTCACGGTTGGGAAGGGACTGATATTCCTCTCCCCAATGCATGCAGGCAATAATGGCATCCGGTTGGCGTGCCTTGGCACTTTGGATATCTTGCAGGATGGTATTCTTATCAATATAGTTTACGATATTGGGAGAGGTAGCCTTGATACCATTGGTGCCGTAAGTATAGTTGAGTAGGGCAATGCGAAAGCCGTTTCTGTTGATGAACAGGGGATAGCGTTGCCTGCGCTCCGACAGATTCTTGTAGGTGCCTGCGTAACGAATACCGGAGGAGTCAAGCAATTGTATGGTACGCTCCATTCCCTTTTTTCCACGGTCCAGACAGTGGTTGTTGGCTGTCAGTAAAATATCGAATCCGGCGTCCTTTATGGCCTGAAGATATTCATCGGGGGCGCTGAACATAGGATAGCCCCGATAGGGCCTGCCCCCCAATGTGACTTCCAGATTTCCTATGGCGAGGTCTGCCTGGGATATTTGCTCTTTTATGAGGGAGAAGCAGGAGGAGTAGTCATATTTTCCTTCAGATACATGTGCAGCGTCTATTTGTGCCTGGTGCTGCATCAGGTCGCCGACAAATAATAGCGTAATCCTTTCCTGCGAGGAAAGGGTTACGCTATACAGTAGGACAACAATGAAGACGGCGAGCGTTTTCATCGCCTTGTTATTGGTAGATTGCTTTCTTGCCGGCGAGCAATGTATTCTTCATAAGGGAAACGATGGTCATGGGACCTACGCCTCCCGGTACGGGGGTAATGAATGAACATTTGGGAGCTACTTCGTCGAATTTCACATCACCGGTCAACTTGAATCCGGATTTCTTGGAGGTATCGGGCACACGGGTAGTACCTACATCAATAACGACAGCGCCTTCCTTGACCATTTCCGCCTTAACAAAGTTCGGTTGTCCCAACGCAGCAATGATGATGTCCGCTTCCTGGCATTCCTTTACCAGGTCTTTGCTGCGGCTGTGGCATACGGTCACTGTGGCATCGCCGGGATAAGCCTTCTGCATCATCAGGGCAGCCATGGGTTTGCCGACAATGTTACTGCGTCCCAATACCACGCATTTCTTGCCTGAAGTCTCTATCTGATAGCGCTTCAGCAGTTCGAGGATACCGTTGGGAGTAGCGGATACATAGCAGGGAAGGCCAATGGACATCCGTCCCACGTTGATGGGATGAAAGCCGTCCACATCCTTGCGGTAGTCGATGGTTTCAATCACTTTCTGCTCGGAGATATGCTTGGGCAAGGGAAGCTGTACGATGAAACCGTCCACATCCGCATCCTCGTTCAATTCGCGTACCTTGGCGAGCAGTTCCTTTTCGGTAACGTCTGCCTCGTAACGGATAAGTGAGGACTTGAATCCGCAAACTTCGCATGCTTTTACTTTGGCGGCAACGTAGGTTTCGCTACCTCCATCGTGTCCTACAAGAATGGCGGCCAGATGCGGGCGTTTACCCCCACGAGCCACTATCTCGGCTACTTCTGCTGCAATCTCTTGCTTTACTTGCTCTGAAATTGCTTTTCCATCAATCAGTGTCATAGGCTGTTATCTTATCTTTTAAGTTTCGGCATCATCTTACCCATCTTGCTGCCGGTCACCATCTTCATCATCTTGCGGGTCTGGTCAAACTGTTTCAGCAGGCGGTTTACTTCCTGAATATTCGTACCGCTACCTTTGGCAATGCGCTGGCGGCGTGAACCGTTCAGAATGGCCGGATTGCTGCGTTCTTCCGGAGTCATGGAGTAGATGATGGCTTCAATGCTCTTGAAGGCATTGTCGTCAATGTCTATATCCTTGATGGCTTTGCCTACGCCCGGTATCATGGAGGCAAGTTCCTTCAAGTTACCCATTTTCTTGATTTGTGCAATCTGGCTCAGGAAGTCGTTGAAGTCGAACTGGTTCTTGGCAATCTTCTTTTGCAGGCGTTTGGCTTCTTCCTCGTCATATTGTTCCTGCGCACGTTCCACCAAAGATACGATGTCACCCATACCGAGAATACGGTCGGCCATACGTGAGGGATGGAACTGGTCGATGGCATCCAGCTTTTCACCGGTACCTACAAACTTGATGGGCTTGTTTACCACCGAACGGATAGAAAGGGCGGCACCACCGCGGGTATCACCATCCAGTTTGGTCAATACTACACCATTGAAGTCGAGCCGTTCGTTGAATTCCTTAGCGGTATTCACTGCATCCTGACCGGTCATTGAATCCACTACGAACAGAATCTCGTCCGGATTGATGGCCTTCTTGATGGCGGCAATCTCGTTCATCATCTCCTCATCCACTGCCAGACGACCGGCTGTATCGACAATTACAAGGTCGTAACCTTTGGCTTTGGCTTCTTGGATGGCATTTTGGGCAATGGCTACCGGATTTTTGCTGTCCGGTTCCGAGTACATCGGTACGTCAATCTGTTCAGCCAGTACACGCAACTGCTCGATAGCGGCAGGACGGTACACGTCACAAGCCACCAATAACGGCTTTTTGTTCTTCTTGCTCTTCAGCATGCGGGCCAGCTTTCCGGAGAAAGTTGTTTTACCGGAGCCTTGCAAACCGGACATTAGGATAATGGCAGGCTTGGAGTCGAGGTTTATTTCAGAAGTCTCGCCGCCCATGAGCTGGGTCAGTTCATCGTGTACGATTTTTACCATCAGCTGGCTGGGCTTAACGGCTGTCAGCACGTTTTGTCCCAAGGCTTTTTCCTTAACGGTATCGGTGAAGTTTTTGGCTACCTTATAGTTCACGTCGGCATCCAAAAGTGCCTTACGTACGTCTTTCAGGGTTTCCGCAACATTGATTTCGGTGATTTTGCCCTCACCTTTCAAAATTTTAAACGACCTTTCAAGTCTCTCGCTTAAATTATCGAACATAGTATCTAATTACAATTACTAAATTACAAATTACTCTTATTGAGGCGCAAAAGTACAAAAAATCCCTTTAACTGCCTTCTTTTGAAGCAGAATATTATTGAAGACTTGCAGCGGGATGGGCGAAAAGAATGGAAGTGCCGGTCAAGGCACTGATAATCATCTATATTATTCTGTTTTTTTTAGTTCTTTTTGCTTACTTTCTATTGATAATGTCTCTGGCGCAGGGTCCTTCGTGGTTGGGATATCCCGGTGCGTGGCTGCGCCATCTCTTGTCGGCTTCAACTTTCAGGCTTCGGTAGTCGTCCTGTGTGCGGCGGATGTAGTCGTCCAGCAGTGCCCGGTGCTCGGCCAGAATCTTTGAGTATTTGGGGTCATGGGCAAGGTTTCGTCTTTCTCCTTTATCCTTCAGCATATCATACAGTTCTTCCCCGTTGCCTTCCAGATAGTGTGTGTATTTGTATCTGGGACTGCGTATCATCCGTCCCGGGCTGACGGTCACTTCGTATTCACTGTGCCATTCGGAGGCTGCATAGGGGTGCTGTCTCTTTTGCTTCTCGCCTTTCAGGAAAGGGGCAAGGCTGATGCCGGGCTTGGAGGAAGGCACCGGAATGCCTGCCAGTTCACAGAGAGTGGGCAGCAGGTCGATAGTGGGTTGGGTCAGTAAATCTTCCACCGGTTTTTGACGGGGATGAATACCGGGACCGGCTATGATGAAGGGCACATTTGTCATTTCTTCGTAAAAGCTGACCTGCTTGGTTACCATGCGGTGTGACCCCATTCCGTCTCCGTGGTCTGCCAGTACAATGACAATTGTATTTTTGCCGGCGGGAGTGGAGTAGAGGGCTTCCAGTACACTCTCTATCTGTCTGGCCACTATCCGCGTGTAATGCTGGAAGGCGGCGACGTAGTGCCGGTAATTGTCCTCGTTCCAGTGGGCGGCTTGCATCATCCTCCGGTGGCTGCAGCAGATGTACTGAATGGGCAACGGAAGTTTTTCCCAGTCTTCCACTTCAAAGTTTTCGGGTAGTAGCGGGAGTGGGGTACTGATGGGGCTATCTATGTGCTCCCCTTTATTTTCGCCTACATATCCGCAGATATTGTGCGGGTTTTGGAAATCGGCTATGCAGATGAAAGGTTCTTGCGGTGGATTGCTGAGATAGGCCACGGCATCCTCGCAGGTTCCTACATCCAGAAAGCTGTCATTGTTGACGGGAAATTCGGGGTCGGTGAAGGGCTTGGCAACCGGTTCCTTGTGGCGGAATCCCCTTAGGGAACCCATGTCATGGGTTTTGCCAAAGTGGACGGCCTCATAACCGTTGGCGGTGAAGAGGCTTCCCAGGGTCGGAATGCTGTCGGGCAGCGGAGGATTGATGTGTTCGGCCGAGTTGGAACGTACATTGGTTTGATGCGGCATCAGTCCGCTCCATAAGGCAGCGCGTGACGGTTGGCTGAGGGGGCATCCCACGTATGCGTTGGCAAATGTTACACCTTGGGAGGCAATTCGGTCTATAGGTGGAGTGCAGCTGGGGTCGGCACCGTATGCGCCTACTACCCGCTGGGTCAGATGGTCGCATTGGATAATAAGAAAATTGGGCGATTGCTGTGCCATTACCGGAAAGCTGCACAATGCCATTCCCATAAAAGAGTGAATCGTTTTCATCAGATTTGGATTTTATTTGTTCAAGGTTATTGTATGGTGGCAAATGTATGAAAAAACGGATATAAAAAAAGCTTCCACCTACGTTTATGAACGTAAATGGAAGCTTTTGTACAATATCTGTATGCAGTTGCTGTTAACTGTTCATGCTCATCAGGAATTCGTCGTTGTCTTTGGTCTTCTCCAGACGGTCTTTTACGAAGTCCATGGCTTCTATCGGATTCATGTCGGCAAGGTACTTGCGGAGAATCCACATGCGGTCCAGTGTCTGCTTGTCTTGCAGCAGGTCGTCGCGGCGGGTGCTGGAGGCAACGATGTTGACAGCCGGGAAGATACGCTTGTTGGACAAGTTGCGGTCGAGCTGCAACTCCATATTACCCGTACCCTTGAATTCTTCGAAGATAACCTCGTCCATCTTTGAGCCAGTGTCAATCAAGGCAGTGGCAAGGATGGTCAGTGAACCGCCGCCCTCGATGTTACGTGCTGCACCGAAGAAGCGTTTGGGCTTATGCAATGCGTTGGCATCCACACCACCGGAAAGCACTTTGCCGGAAGCCGGGGATACGGTGTTGTAGGCACGTGCCAGGCGGGTGATGGAGTCGAGGAAGATGACAACATCGTGTCCGCATTCCACCATGCGTTTTGCTTTTTCAAGGACGATGCCGGCAATCTTCACGTGGCGTTCTGCCGGTTCGTCGAAGGTAGAGGCGATTACTTCCGCATTGACGGTACGCGCCATGTCGGTAACTTCCTCCGGGCGTTCGTCGATGAGCAGCATAATCATGTAGACTTCCGGATGATTGGCGGCAATGGCGTTGGCAATGTCTTTCATCAAGATGGTCTTACCGGTTTTGGGCTGTGCCACAATCAAGGCACGCTGGCCCTTACCGATGGGGGCAAACAAGTCTACGACACGGGCCGACATAGAGTCGGAGTATCCACCTTTGCAAAGCTTGAACTTCTCGTCCGGGAAGAGGGGGGTGAGGTGCTCGAACGGTACGCGGTCGCGTACGAAAGCCGGGTCACGTCCGTTTATTTTGGATACTTTTACCAGCGGGAAGTACTTTTCGCCTTCTTTCGGGGGACGGATTACGCCTTCTACCACATCACCGGTTTTCAGGCCGAACAATTTGATTTGTGATTGTGATACGTAAATATCGTCCGGTGAGGACAAATAGTTGTAATCGGAGGAACGGAGGAAGCCGTAGCCATCCTGCATGATTTCCAGTACACCGGTTCCGGTGAGGATGTCATCGAATTCGTACGTCTTCTCGCGTTCTATTACGGGTTTGCGTTCCGGAGCGGCGGGATAGTTCTCTCCGTTGTTATACGGTTGTGCAGGGCGCTGCTGCACGGGGCGCTGTTGGTTATAGCCACCGTTGCGGTTGTTATTGTTGTTGTTATTGTATGGGTTGTTGTTGTCGCGGGCGCGGAGGCGCGGGCGTTGTGGCTGGGTGGGACTGGCGGGAGTTTCTGCTTTGGTCGCTTCGAATTTGCCGATAAGTTCGGATGGCAATTCTATTTTTTCCGTAGGGAGGTCTTCAATGGGGATGAAGTCATCTGCCGCTTCGGCCAGGATAGGGCTTTCGTCCGGTACGATATTCTTTTCTGCTTTGGCTTCTGCCTGAGGTTCTGTTTTCGGAGCTTTAGCCTCGAAGTTCAATTCCGGTTCGGCAACCTTCGGGGTTTCCGTTGCTTGGGGTGCAGCAGTCTCTTCCTTTACCTTGCGGGGGCGTCCCGGTTTGCGTTTGGGTACGGCGGCTTCTTTGGCTGGCGCCAGCGTTGCAGCTTCTATGGTCGGTTCTTGGGGTGCTTCCACAGTTTTGGGTTGTTCTTTCGCAGCCGGTGCTTCCTCTGTTTTGGCTTTGGTGAGGTTTCCGTTTTTATTGGCTGAGAACACTTTGTCGGCACCTTCCTTTTTTACGGTCTTTACAGTGACGCGCGAGCGTTTTTGCTTTTCCCCTTTACGCTCTTCCTTCAGCTTGTCGGCGGCAACTTTCTTGGTAGCGCCTGCGATAGCTTGTTCGTCAAGTATCTTGTAAACAAGTTCTTCTTTTTTGAGTGAGTCTGTTTTTTTTATACCCAGTTCTTGGGCAATAGTTTGTAGTTCCGACAAATTTTTGTCGTTCAGTTGAATGATGTTATACATACAGTATATATGTGAATGGTTTAAAATTTACTTTTATTGAAAGGCATAAGTGCACAGTTGCAGTTGTTGTAGGAAGCAACTTGGGCAAGTTTACCTTGTGATATATGATTTATATGGGATATTTATTATTGAACCGGAAATCTGATAAACAATTCTCGCCACAGCAAGAAGTCGCAGAATGTTTCAACGGTGCAAAGGTAATAAATATTTTTGGTTTCATAAACAAATCATCTTTTTTTTAAATTTAAAACTTTATCTTTGCTGTATTAACAACAACATGAAGGATTGGTTTATGAATATAGATGAAGTACAGTTGATAACTTTTTCACCTACTTGTACCTCTAAACAAGTGGGAGAGGCAATTGTTCACGGAACGGGAATTTCGTCTGTCTCCAAAGTGGACCTCACCTTGGAGGCGGCGGGTAAAAGGGAGGTGCCTTCCCATGCTTTGGCGGTCATCACGGTGCCCGTATATGGCGGTCATGTGGCTCCTTTGGCATTGGAGCGGATGAAGGAGCTTCATGCTGACGGTGCACCTGCCGTGGTTGTGGTGGTGTACGGCAACCGGGCCTATGAGAAGGCTTTGGTGGAATTGGATGCTTTTGTCACGAGGTTGGGCTTCAAGGTAATTGCAGGTGCTACGTTTGTAGGAGAGCACTCTTATAGCAGTGAGAAATATCCGGTGGCAGCCGGACGTCCGGATGCGGACGACTTGGAGTATGCAAAGCTTTTTGGTGAAAAGATACGTGCTAAAATTGCGGCGGCCGAAGATATGGAGAAACTGTATGGGGTGGATGTGACCCGTATCCAGCGTCCGCGCCAGCCTTTCTTCCCGTTGCTCCGCTTTTTGCGCAGAGTCGTCAAGTTGCGTAAGAGTGGGGTGCCTATGCCCCGTACTCCGCAAGTGGATGCGGAACGTTGTACGCATTGCGGATATTGCGTGAAGCATTGTCCTGCAGGAGCCATTATAAAAGGAGACGAGTGCAATACGGTTGCAGAGAAATGCATCAAATGTTGTGCTTGTGTGAAAGGCTGTCCGCAGAAGGCGCGCACGTATGACACGCCGTTTGCCGTATTGCTTTCCGATTGCTTCAAGAAACAGAAGGAGGACAGAATCATTCTGTGATGGCTACTGGTCGATGGTTGATACGACCAACACTTTCCGGGTTTTTTCGTCTATTCTGAAACGGTTGTCCACCCGTTCTCCCACCAGCCAGATGATGTCATCTCCGCAGCAAAGCACCCATTGCCGTTCTTTGCGCAGAAGGGAGAACTTGCGGTCGGTCAGGTAGTCGCTTACCTTCTTCCGGCCTTTCATGCCGAAGGGCACGAAGCTGTCTCCCTGCCTGCAAAGGCGCAGTGATAGGGGATGCTGGAGTTTGTCGGCATCAAAGCAGGCGGTAGCTTTGTCGCGTGGAATCATGAAATCCGGTGCATAGGGATGCTCTTTCATTTCCAATAACGGCTTTACGGCTTCCTGTACGGGCTCTATCAACAACGAGCCGCGGTCTTTGATGACACGCCAGCCGGGGGTGGCAAAGACTTTGCCGGGCTGTCCGTCCAATGTCCGGCAGATGTCCCTTACTTGTGCGGCGTTGAATCCAAGCGGATGCAGAATTTCAAATAAGACCGTTTCCGGTGCCGCTTCTTGCCTCAGGGCGCCGATACTTATGCCTTCCGGTGTCTTGACTCGCAGTTTGGCTTCTTCTATACCTATATTATATATAGAGGCCGCATCGTCCAGATGCTCTGCCGTTTTGAGGATGCTTTCCTTGACGGAGGGGTTTATCTCCTGCATCATGGGAAGCAGGTTCAAGCGTATTTTGTTGCGGGTATATTCGTCCTGCAGATTGGTGCTGTCCGTCACGTAGGCTTGCCCGATACTTTCCAGATAACCGACGATTTCCTTTCTGTCCAGGCAGAGCAAGGGGCGGACTATATGTCCGTTTCGGGGGCGTATGCCCCGCAACCCGTTGATGCCGGTACCGCGAATCAGATTGAGCAGCAATGTCTCTACACTGTCATCTTGATGGTGGGCGACGGCAATGACAGCTGCACTGCATGCTTCCCTTGTTTTTTCGAACCACGCGTAGCGCAATTCCCTTGCAGCCATTTCGATGGAGATATGCCGTTCCTTTGCTTCCTGCTCCGTGTTGAAGTGGACGGTGTGCAGCGTCACCCGGTGCTCCAGGCAGAGTTGGCGTACAAAGTGCTCGTCGCGGTCGGATTCCGCTCCGCGCAGATGGAAGTTGCAATGGGCGGCTTCGCATGTGTATCCCAGGCTGAGGAGCAGGCGCAGCAACGCCACGGAGTCCGCCCCGCCGCTCAGTGCCACAAGTATCTTGTCGTCCAGCGAGAAGAGCTTGTGGCGCTCGATGTATTGTACTACCTTCTGCATATTCAACTATAGAGTGGTGCAAAGATAGTGCAAACGATTTTTATTGCCATATCTGCAAGTATCTATTTTCAGAATCTCTATCGGCTAAGGTCGTATTTGCTAAAAGCTAATCTTACCACAGCTGTGTTTTATGCATACCACACCTTTGTTCTTTTCTTACCACAGCTGTGGTAAGAAAAGAACAAAGGTGTGGTGAAGTTACGATTTAGTATCTCTGGAAGTAGTGTTCTGCCTTCTGGGCATTATTGTTTAGTGTCTCTTATTTAAAAACATTCTAAATTATTTGTGCCTTGCGGACATAAGTATTATCTTTGCCCCCAAAATAGAAAAGAAAGGCAGAAAGACTATGCGTTTGTCCGAATTGAATACCGGTGAAAAAGGTGTAATCGTAAAAGTGCTGGGACACGGTGGTTTCCGCAAACGGATTGTGGAAATGGGATTTATTAAAGGTAAAACAGTGGAGGTCTTGCTGAATGCTCCGTTACGTGACCCTATCAAATACAAAGTAATGGGATATGAGATTTCTCTTCGTCGGCAGGAGGCTGAGATGATAGAGATTATCAGTGAGCAGGAAGCCAAGGAGCAGGCTGTGCAGCCCGATTACCACGAGGGGCTGGGCGAAAACATGCATCTGGGCGAAGATGAGCTGAAGCAACTGGCCCTCGGCAAACGCCGCACCATAAATGTGGCTTTGGTGGGAAATCCCAACTGTGGTAAAACTTCTCTTTTCAACATCGCTTCCGGTTCGCACGAGCATGTGGGCAATTACAGTGGCGTTACGGTAGATGCCAAGGAGGGGTATTTTGATTTCCAAGGTTACCACTTCCGTATTGTCGACCTTCCCGGAACCTATTCCCTCTCGGCCTACTCCCCTGAAGAAATCTATGTCCGCCGGCACATTATCAATGAAACGCCGGATATCATTATCAATGTTGTGGACTCTTCCAACCTGGAACGCAATCTCTATCTCACCACCCAGCTGATTGACATGAACGTGCGCATGGTGATTGCACTGAACATGTACGATGAGCTGGAAGCCAGTGGAAACACGCTGGACTATGTAAAGCTCAGCCAGTTGTTCGGAGTTCCGATGTTGCCTACGGTCAGCCGTAGCGGAAAAGGCATTGAACAGCTGTTCCATGTGATTATCAATATTTACGAAGGCGGCGACTTCCTCGACCATAAGGGCAGGATGCGCAGCGAGATATTGAGTGACCTTCGCAGCTGGCATCAGGAGTATGTTCCCGACCATGACTTCGGCAGCCATAAAGAAGAGATAGAACAGCCGCGTGGCTTCTACCGTCATATCCATATCAATCACGGTCCCGAGCTGGAACGTAGCATTGAGGAGGTGAAGCGCGTCATCAGCGTCAATGAGAACATCCGCCACAAATATTCCACGCGTTTCCTTGCCATCAAGTTGCTGGAGAACGACGAAGACTTGAAAAAGATTGTGGAAGAGTTGCCCAATGGAAAGGAGATTCTTGCCGTCCGCGACCGGGAAGAGGCACGGATTGCCGAGGTGGTGAACGAGGAGAGCGAGCAGGCCATCACCGATGCCAAGTATGGTTTTATAGCCGGTGCCCTGCGCGAGACCTATGTGGACAATCATCAGGATACGTCGCGCACTACTCAAATCATAGACTCAATCGTTACTCACCGTGTATGGGGTTATCCCATTTTCTTCCTTTTCCTTTATCTGATGTTCGAAGGCACCTTTGTGCTGGGCGACTATCCTATGCAGGGGATTGAATGGCTGGTAGGCGAATTGGGCGACCTGATATGCAACAACATGTCCGAAGGACCGCTGAAGGACCTTCTGGTGGATGGTATTATCGGAGGTGTGGGCGGTGTCATTGTTTTCCTGCCGAATATTCTGTTGCTCTATTTCTTTATTTCCTTGATGGAAGACTCGGGCTATATGGCACGTGCCGCTTTCATTATGGATAAGATTATGCATAAAATGGGGCTGCATGGAAAGTCTTTCATTCCGCTGATTATGGGCTTTGGGTGTAATGTGCCCGCCATTATGGCTTCGCGTACCATTGAGAACCGCAAGAGCCGTCTGGTGACGATGCTCATCAATCCGCTGATGTCGTGCAGCGCTCGTCTACCCATCTATTTATTGCTGGTAGGCGCCTTCTTCCCGAACAATGCGAGCTTTGTGCTGTTAGTAATCTATGCCATCGGCATTCTGTTGGCAGTGGTCATGGCACGTCTTTTCTGCCGCTTTCTGGTGAAAGGAGACGATACGCCGTTTGTCATGGAGCTGCCGCCTTATCGTATGCCGACGTCCAAGGCCATCTTCCGCCATACGTGGGAGAAGGGGGCGCAGTATCTCCGCAAGATGGGAGGCATCATTATGGTGGCATCCATCGTTATCTGGGCATTGGGATATTATCCCAACCACGATGAATATGAAAGTGTGACGGAACAGCAGGAGAATTCCTACATCGGCCGGATTGGTAAAGCCATGGAACCGGTCATCGAACCGTTGGGATTCGACTGGAAGCTGGGCATCGGCATCCTTTCCGGCGTGGGCGCCAAGGAGCTGGTGGTAAGCACGCTCGGAGTGCTTTATGCCGACGATGCCGAGGCAGATGCCGTAAGCTTGGGTGAACGCATTCCGATAACGCCCCTGGTGGCTTTCGGTTACATGGTGTTTGTGCTGATTTATTTTCCGTGCATCGCCACGTTGGCAGCCATTAAAGGGGAGTCGGGCAGTTGGAAGTGGGCCGTGTTTGCGGGGCTTTATACTACTGCGCTGGCCTGGCTGATGTCTTTCGCAATTTATCAGATAGGAGGTCTGTTTTTATGATGAATAGTTGGCAGGAGTGGGTAGTAGCCTTATTGTTGTTGCTCTGCGCTGTGCGGATTGGCATGAGTATTTATTCTTTTTCTCATCGGGTCAAAGAAAATGGTAATCCGTGTGATAGTTGTGCAAGTGGCTGTGAACTAAAGAATTTGTATGATAAGAAGCGTGCGGAGTGCAGTGGAGTGACGAAAAAAAAGAAGAAAAGTTGTTGCGGATAGTTGGTAGTTTCAAAAAAAGTGCTACCTTTGCATCCGCAAACGAGAAATAA
>ERZ780091.108-NODE-108-length-13183-cov-8.10608_pt1 | contig 13183 bp, 16 predicted proteins | sample MGYA00511021_ERZ780091 | MGnify/ENA primary metagenome ERZ780091 (study PRJEB29588, sample SAMEA2150994) | human gut metagenome | biome: human gut; feature: human-associated habitat; material: faeces | place: Denmark | collected 2008/2010 ... | reverse complement strand
GCCCAATACAACTTTTTCTCACATTTTTCATTCCAAACTAACACTTTTTGTGAATTTTTAACATTTACGGAAACGAACATTTGTTTGGTCAAAAACGCTTGACTTTTTTGAAAATTTATGATACAATCCAAACTAACATTTTTTGATAATTTCTAACATTTTGTTAAGTTTTTTAAACAATTTTCTATATTTTTCACAGAATTTTCACAGAATATGAGTATTCTCATATAAAAACGCTTGACTTTTTTGAAAATTTATGATACAATAGGTATAGGAAAGATAGGAAAGCAGTAAACAATATGAATGATAGGTGATAGCCGGTGGTAGAAGCTCCGCACCCATATTGAAGCAGTGCTATGCTTGCCTGCTTCCTATCTAACCAAATTCTATTAATAGAGGTGCAATATGAAATACAAAAAAGGTGTAGCAACAGAATTGCTTGATTTATGTGTAGGTAATGACCTAGATAAAACACGCAAAGCAACTTTACAGCATAAGAGTGTCGGGGAGTACATATATTCTAATCACGGTGAGCCTATTAGAATTAACGGTAAAAATACTGAAAAAGTAGGAGAGGAATATGATGGAAATAGACGATAAAGAATACGAGCTTCTTAAAGCTAAATCAGATAAATTTGATGAAGAGCTTAATAAATATAAGACAGAGAGCGAAGAAAAAATAAAAGCTCTCACAGCTGAAAGAGATGATTTTAAGTCTAAATACGATAGCGAAAAGACTAATCACGATAAATTAAAAGATGATTATATATCATTTCTTACAGGTCACAGTGGAGATAATCGACCGATACCTTCGGTAGATGATTTTGATAAAATTTGTAAAGATAAATTTGGAGGTTAACAATGACAGTTAGTGGACTTATTACAGCTATGCAGAGCATATTCGCGACACCTGAATATGCTGACCGTATTCCTAATAGTGTAAAATCTGTAATTACAGCAGGTAATTATGGAACAACTACTTTTCCTACTGAAATTGAAAATGCAGTTTATAATGTTTTAGTGGATAAGATTGGGAAGCAAGATATTTATAAGTTTGAGTATAATAATTTTGACGCTTCACAGTATGATAAAGGTTATTTGCCTTTTGGTGGTATCATTGAGGACGATTATGTAGAAGCAATGAAAGCCGATGAAGTAAATAATCTGCCTACTTTTGATACTCAGTCGGATTATGAATTTGTTAATTATGATCCTTTCAAAATTAATTATGCTTCTATTGCTCCGTCGTATTATACACTCAAAACTCTTTTGCAATATCATGTAACGACTGCTTATGATGTATTCAAGCGTGCTTTCATCAGTGAAGGCTATGCAATGAATTTCATTCAGACAATTAGAAGTGTTCTTCCTGAAAGCGCTAAACTTGATAAGTATTTGATTTTTAGAAACATGCTTGCAAGTTCGACTATTTATCCTTCTGGAACTGATGTTTCTTGTGTTGTAGCAGGCTCTACAATGACCGCTGCTGAGAGTATTCAAATTGTAAAGACGATTCGTAATTATGTAGAAGCATTTAAGTGGAATACTACTAAATACAATAAACAAGGTAAACTTGTATCGTCTAAGAGAGATGACCTTGTGTTGTTTATGGCAGCAGGTATTCATAACGAAATTGTTTCGTCACAGTATAATGCATATCATAAGGACCTTGATTTCGGTTGCGAAGTGCAGCTTATTGACGGTTTCGGAACTGCCGCTGCAACAACAGGACAGTTTGCTACTCTTGCTGATAAACGCGGTATTAAAATTTATCGTTGGCTTGAAAATCGTTTTGATAATATCTGGAACCCTTATGGTGTTGGATATTGGAATACTTTCTTGACACAGGGTGATTTGTTTGGTTATTCGTTGCATAAGAATATAATCAGGTTTGTACTTTCAGGCGGTAAGTAATATACTAACGTCTCATAAGTTCTCCTGTGTAGTGGTGCGCGCTAATGCACGGCGCGGGTTAGGGTGGGTAATTTATTATGGCAACACTTAATTTACAATTTTATAGTGATAATTGCCCTACACGGGATAAACGTTTTATGTCAAGCGGAGATTTGCGTAATTGGGAATCGAACAATAATAATCCTGATAATACTATAAAGATTGACGGATTTTATGAAGCATGCAATTTTATTGATGTTGAGTTTCCTAATTTAGACAAAAAGAATTTTGCTTATTTTATTGTTTATCCTGATGTTATAAAAGTAACAAAAGAGCGTAATTATTATGCTGCATTTATAGACAGATTTGAAGTAAATGAGCTTAACACTGATTGTTTTAGAATATATTATACAATAGATTGGTGGACTACTTTACAAGCATATTATGGTAGCGATTTTGAAAATGTTATAACTAAGAATATTTTCGGAGAAGTAGGACGTGCGCATGTAAATGATTGGGTTCAAGACTCTCAACAGCCTAATTTTATTAGGGCTACTATGACATTTACAGATGATACAATGGAAGAAGATGTAAATGCTTTTCATATTACTAAACAAGTTCTCAATCAAGCTGTATTGAAGAATACCGTAAATAAAAAGGCATTTAAGTTTTTATACATTATATTCAAGCGGAATTTATTAACAACTCAAACTCCTGCATTGTTTTGTGAGCCGACCACATATAATTTGGATAATAATACATGGGGGTTTAATATTCTTCCCACGCCTTTCGGTGTTGCAGTATTGCCGATTTATAATGGTTGTTTTGCTAAATATGATTTTTCAGGAGAAACAAATGGCTTTAATTCATCAATAGCTAATTATCCTGCTAACACAATAACAGGCGACGAAATAGCGGGAATGTTTATTTCAGATATATGCGGATATGATTGGAGTTATAGCGATACAGGCGCTTTCATATTTACTAAAAAATGCGATACTATACAGTTTGACGTTGACGGAGTATCTAATAAATGCACAGCTATTGTTCCTCCGTCTTATAAATTAGTTGAATTTGAAAGTAAAAATTTAACAGCATTTGGAGCTATATCTCAAATATTCCCGTTAATGGCTGATACATATACAGATAAAAGTAATGTTGACTATGAATGGTTTTTTGAAAATGGACCTTCTAAATTACATTGCGAGCCGTATGTAACAAATGCAGTTATATCTCAAAAAGGTGGATTTATAGTACATTATCATTTATTACAAAGCACTCAAAATTTTTGTGTAAATGTTTCGCCAAATACAGGTGGATATTATTTTGGCATTTCAGAGGTAGGAAGTTCGGGATTTAATCAAGTTAAGATACTTCAAAGTTATAATGTATTTCAAGTTTTCTCAACTCAAAATTGGATAGACCAATCTAACGCAGTATTCCAATCCATATCAAGTGTATTATCTCCGATAGTAGGAGGAGTTACGAACGTAAATAAAATAAATACTCCAAACAGTAAAGGAGAGGTATCGTCAACTGCTGGTGCAGATACGTTCGCAGCTTCGTATAATACAGCCACGCAAGTAGTTGGTAATACAATAAAATCTATTGATATTGTGCGTAATGTTATGCTTGGAGGTGATACTCAAATATCCCCCAATTATGAGGGTTCTATTGTAGGAAACAGTGCTATATGTATATGCACAACTGAGCCCTTGTATGGAAGCAATATTAATGAGATAAAAGAACATTTAATTAGATATGGCTATACTACATATTTGGAACCGTATGATATATTAACTAATCATAAGCGAAGATATTTTAACTATATACGTTGTAATACTGTAAGAGTTACAATATCGCAACCTCAAAATGTAATTGATAGCATAAAAGAAATGTTATTGAATGGGGTATGGCTGTTTAGTTACGTGAATAATGAAAGTATTTTCAAATTAGACGGTGTTGTTAATATGCCTGCTAATTTAGGAATAGAGGTGTAAAATGTATTTTGACAATATATTTTCTATATTTGGTGCTCAAAATTATCCATATCGGCCAAATATTGGCATAGACGAATGGTTGTTTGTTCAGAAATATATTGATATATTCTGCTCCCGTTTCGGATATGATAAGTTACCTGATAATACGCAAAAAATTGTTGGATTTAATTCGCAAGTAGAGGTTATGATGTTTTTCGCGCCTGCTCTTGCGTGGTTTGAGGATAGCACATTAGGGTTACAATGTTTACCCGTAACAGGGCAATGGAAATTTAATATTACAGGATTTCCTACCGAATGGACTGTATTCGGGTTTAATAATTTCCGAAAAGACCTTACTGAAAATAACAGTGTAATAATGCCGAATGACGCTTTCTTTTCTATTCCGTTTTTACACGTGATGTATAATCTGAAATATATCATGGAACTGGATAAAACGCACTTGCAAAATATACGACGTCAACGTCAACCTCTTATTATGGAGATAGACGAGGACGAAAAGAAGAGTGCGGAAACATTTGTAAGGCAACTTAGCGAATTTAGTGACTACATTAAAATACGTATAAGAGGTACTGCAACGGATAAGAAAACAAAAATACTTACTGAAAGTAGACCGTTTAACTCTTATGCGTTTGACAGTAAAATAGACTTTATTGGAGATAAACTCACAACGGATTTTCAAGTATATGAGAATAGAATTTTTCAATATTTTGGATATAATAATACTGCAATAGAAAAAAAAGAAAGATTGCTTGTAGACGAAGTTAATGCAGGTAACGAAATAATAAACTCTTATTATAATTCGGCAAAATTAGCGCGTGAAAAAGCGATAGAAAAAGTTAACAAAATGTTCAAAGTAAATATTAGCTTAAAAGATAATAAGGAGGAATTTGTTAAAAATGTCCAAAGTTCTTTATTCAATAGGCAGAACGTTGAAGAGAGTAATAGCACAGTTCAACACGGATTACAAAACAACTCAGTTAATAGGTAGTTTTTCACAAGATAGTGTTGAGTTTACTCCGAAAGAATTAAACGAAATACAAACTGAATTATATAATATATTCGTTAATTATTGGTTTTATTCTGAAATAGGTTTTGATAGTGATGACATGTTTGTACAACGTCTTAATTCATGCTGGGAAAGAAATATAGATAAGTATGAATTGCTTATACAAAATAATCTTGAATATCCAGCAATGACAACGACAGGAAATTATACTGATACAAATAAAATACAGGATAATAATATACAAACAAAAGAAAACACTGTTACACCTGATTTGAATAGTAACACTGTAAATAAAGGTAGAAATGTTGAAATAATGAATACAACTACTGATACAACAGGGACTACTACTTCAACTGATAATAATACAGATAATCGCACCCGCGATGAAAGTCTTATGCATAGCAACAATAATACTACTATTTATAGTACAGGTGATGAAATAAGAAAAGTGCTTGAAAATACTGCAATCCGTAATGATTGGATACATTGTTTTGATAATTTATTTATGGAGGTTTTATAATGGATAAATTTCTTCAAATTGTCCAGCTTGTAGGTACTTGTCTTTCTATTCTTGTAGTTGTCATTATTCCTATGATTTTGTATCTTTGGAAGAAAGTCAAAGAATTAATTGCAGCACCTTCCGACAAAAAGCCTACTGTATTACTTGACATTTATAATAATGTTGTGCAGTATATACAGGACGCCGAAAAGATGTTCACGGAAGGTACCAGCAAGAAATCGTGGGTATTGTCTCAAATCAAGAACGATTGTATTTCCGCAAGTATCGAATATGACGCTGATTATTGGACGAAATTAATTAATAAAGAAGTAGCCATGACTAAAAAAGTTAACGTGGCAAAGTAACTTATCTAGGAGGGGCGAATAACCCCTCTTAATTATTAGGGAGGATATAAATGTTAACATATAAAACATTCAGAGAGATTGCTATTGATTACGCATACGATAGAGGCAGTGCGATACCGTTACAAGCAGACGAAGCATGCAATGCTATTGTTGCTTATATAAACGAACAATTACAAAATATTGAAAGTGAGGTAGCAAAAAATGACAATAGAAAATTTGAAGCAAATAGCAATTAAATATGCAAGCACTAAGGGGAGCCGCATTCCGCTTGCACCCGATGAATTATGCAATGCTGTCGTTCAGTATATGAATAGTTTTTTCGGTGTAATGATGGATATAAATACAATTAAAGTAGCGGTAACGGAAGATAGCGGAAATATTGTATTTACAATTACAGGTAATACATATGACGGCAAACCTATCACGCCCATTGTTATAACAGTTGACCACAACGACTTTGTAACCGACCAAGAGTTTGAAGAGTTTAAGACTACTACTAATGCGGCAATACAAAAAAATACTGAAAGCATAAATAGTTTAAGTTTTCGTGTTGAGGATACAGAAAATGATATAACTACTATTCAAGTTCAAGTAGGGCAGATTAACACCCGAGTAGGTAACACTGAAACAAATGTAACAACCCTTAAAAATAGAGTAGATAACACAGAAACAAATATTGCTGAAATTAATAGCACGCTGTATAATAAACTTGATAAAATAAAAAATCCGGCGTCAAATTTTGTAGCATATGCACACGTTAACGGAATTGATACAAATGTAACTTATACGGAAGGCGCTATCGGAAATACATTGGCATATAGAAGAGCAAACGGCGGGGGGTTTGATGTTAGTAAAGGAATAAGTGGAAAAAATGCTGCTAATATGGAAAATATCGCCGACGTTGAAGCTAAAATACCCGATGTATCTAATTTTGCAACAAAGGACGAAATCCCAGACGTTAGCGGATTTGCTACAAAAAGTGAGTTGTCGGAGAAATTAGATATATCAGGCGGAACGATTAACGGCAAATTAACAGTAGCAAGTACTATTAATACGAGTATTTATCTATCACGCGGGGTAGAAGTAATTGACTTAGACGTTTCTAATATCAAATTTGATGTCGGAAATGCGGCCTATGGTATTAATATATTATCCTCTAATCGTCCAACAGTTAAAATAGGTGAGAATACATCTAATATAGCATTTGAAAATGATATTCCGGAATATACATCAGTTGACAGTGTAATATATGATACTACAAACGGCGCTATTATCGCCTATGACGGAGCTAATGAAATCCATATACCGTTGTTGGCTGGTGAGAATGTCACCATTGACGCAAGTGAGGATAATAAGAAAATCGTCATCAGTGCGGCAGGAGGTGGAGGAACGGGTGACGTAACGGCAGCAGGAAATAATACTTTCACGGGCGAAAATACGTTTACAAATGAGATAACATTTAATACGATGAAGTCGGAAGCAGGTTATATACAATTCGGGAATTTTAATTATGAAACAACTGAAGGTTACGATTATCTGTATATTGATAATACCCATATTAATATACAAAAATTTGTAGGGAATAACCAATATCACGAAATAAATATAAATGCCGATTTAATGACTTATGTCCCGCCTGATGATAATGTTTATTACGAATATAGATATCCTCGTAAAAACGGCACTTTCGCTCTTACTTCCGATATTCCCGATACTTCATCTTTTGTTACGCTGGCAGGTGACAATACATTTGTCGGTACTAATACGTTTAATAATTCTATATATGCAAAAAATGGTGTTGTAGCAGGAGATACTACAAATTACGGTGCAAATAGTGTAACAAAGGGTTCGAATACTTATTCTTTCCCTAATAAAAGTGGCACGTTTGCTATGACTACTGATGTTATAAAGAATCCTATATATTTTATCTCTTTTTATGCAAATGACCCCATCAAGCCTTGTCATTTAATAGGGACAATGATGTCAAAAAATTCGTATGGAACAGGTCAAAAGACTAATGACGAGTTTGCTGTAATGCTGGCAGATAATTTATATACGAATTGTAATGAAGGGCTTGCTACATATGGTAAATTAGCGGAAAAAGATATATTATGTATATTTTCAGAGGACGGGTTATCAATTCGTTGCTTAGATGAAGAAAACAGTGAAGTTTATTTACCCCCGGTAATGTTTTTTGTAATGGAGACTGAACTATAATGGATAAAAATTTATTTTATATTAATCAAGAGAATTATCAAATAGGAAATAAGGATTATCATTGCCATATTGTTAATGGTATTGCGGGGAGAGGTAAAACAACTTATTGGCTTGCATATCTATTTGACCGTTTTAAGAATACAGGTAAAAAATTTTTATATCTCAGACGTTCCGATATTGAAATGGAATTAGCACTTAATATGGGGTTACTCCCTTCATTACGGAATGCTTATGGAGATAGATTTGATTGGATACAAGATGAAAAGCATAGGTCAAATATAATATCTATACAGGTTGATAATAAATGGCATGAATGTGCTTATTATACTACATTGAACAATGTTAAAGGTGTTCAGATAGAGGATTGCGATGTTGTGTTATTTGATGAATATGTAGCAAAATCACGTGGAAAATATAAAGGCGGTGAATACGGAATACACGAGCCTGCTATATTCTTCCGACTTATGGAAACAATATTCAGGCGGCGCGAATTTTGGATTATCATGTTAGGAAATAATGACACATTGACCAATCCGTATAATGAACAACTTAATATACCATTCACAACTCGATACTATAAAAATCGTAATAGAGATTTATTCTATTATTTCGATACATCGGAGGATACCGTAAAAGAAAAACAAGATAGTATTTTAGGAAAACTTTCTAAAAATACTGAATATGAAAACTATACTACTCAAAATATCGCTATGGACAGTATTGACGAGAGTTTTATTTCTGATAGACCTTTACACTCAACAATGGTTTATAATATCAAATATCTATCAACTAAAATAACCGTATGGCGCGATAATCATGGCATATTATATTTCACGGACAAATATAAATTTAATCCTGCATATCCGGTTATATCGGTAACAACAAGTGATATGTCAATAGATACTAATTTCATTAAAGATTGTAACGGACAAATGATTACATGGTCAATAATGTATTCTCACGGAATGGTGAGGTTTAGTTCTCAAAAGATTGGTTCAATGTTCCTATTAATATCTAAATTAGTTACACAATAAAAGAGGGTTTTATCCCTCTTTTTTTATTTTGCCTAATCTATAAGTTGTTATTCCTATTACTTTACCGCCTATTGCACTTTTAACCTGTTTTTTACCTTGAAATTCTTGACCTAAATTAAAATTATCGAAATCCATTTGTTTCTTTATATTGTCATCTGCGCCGCAACATGTAACGTATTTATTCCATACAGTGGGAGTTTTAGGTTCCCACCCCCAATATATATACCGTTTTGCTCCTACACACTTAAACTTATAGATATAATGTTCAATCTTAAAATAATCATATAAAGTGGAATGTATAGGTATATTATTTAAGTTTATGTCGTCTAAAACGTATAAACTATCTGTATCACAATACACAAATTTATCAATATTTTTTAATATATATTTTATAAGATTATATCGTGCCCACGCTGTTACAAATACAGCTATGGGGATATATGATTTTGTTTTTGAATATTCCCCTTCTATTAATGAAAAACGCAACACCCCATTTTCCAAATATGGCTCTTTACTATCTCTTTTCGGGTTCGTTCCGAATGTACCGTAAAGTGCATTTTGCATACGTTTATCATATGCACGCGCTGCCCCTGTATGTGTTTCTTTTCCTAATCTCCATTTATGAATATAATCATAAAATAAACTACCTTTTCCGTCCTCATCTATTATTTCAAACTTATCCATATTTTTAGCTTCATTCGGTGTAATTTCTATGCCCTTAACAGCTTTGAACATATACCCCTCAATGTATTCTATTTCTATTATATCGTAACACATATATAATAATTCTAAATCAGGGTTTGCAAGCCATAAATCAAACATTAAACCGTTAGATGAGTTCAAATATAAATTATCCGACGACAAAAATCCATTCCTGCGCGCTATTGTAGGTACTGCATTCGGTTTTAACTCAAATGATACTTTAATATGCTGTATGTATATCGGATATTTACCTGAATATTTATCATCATATTTTCCACTATACCACATAGGGAAACCGTGCGGCATATATTCATGCAACATTTGCGCCGGATACATACTGTTTTTATCTAATGACATCATATTATATATTACTCTATTTTGATATTTAGGATTGCAATATACATATCCGCCGCGATATGCTTTTCGTATATTAGTTTCTTCTATTTGTTGCAGAAAAGGGAAATTAATATCATAATTTTTCTTACCTATTCCCTTTATAAATTCGCTTCTTGCATTTCCTGCTTGCGTAAATTTTACGCCTCCCATTTCAATATTTTTCTGTATTGTTCTCATGTCTATTTCAGTATCATTATGTATGTACGCTATTTCCTCGTCGGTAGGTTTATAGCCTATTTCTCTAAATTTATCATAATCAATTTCGCCCTTTTTTATCGGTAAATCATACATTATAGCACTATCGTGTATACTCATATTAACAGTTTTAAGGCTATCCATTATTGTAACATGTTGCCCCGCACGCCCCACAATTTCATAAGCATAATGTAAACCCATATCACTTATTACTGTGTGAAATTCAAAAGGCAGCATTTCATCGGATTTCTTATTAACATGTTTATAACCATTATTAAACAACCACGTTATTATGTAACTACCGTCATATGCTAAATTACGAAAAAAATATAAACATTTATATGACGTACGTATAATATAATTCATGAAATAATTAATGCTTGTTCCTGTTCTATGTTTATAGTCTTTATCACATATATCCCACAGCCAAACACGCGCCTCACAATTCCATGCTTCCGTTGATGTCTCAAAGTCTGCTGCATATATATGTTTATACCGTCTAAAATCAAAATCCATATTTTTTTAATATTTGAGCTATATTATCATAAATTTCTGATAATATCTCTTGCTTTTTATATTCGATATAAAAATCCATATCAACGTAAAACAAAAAATCGGAAACAAGATTATATAAACGATTTAAGTCATTATCTGAAAAATTTAATAAATTATCTGGACTAATATCAAATCCCACTGTATATAAATCGTTTGATAAATTTAGAATATCCTTAAGTTCTGTTGTGGTTCTACCTGTTTCGGAATATGTTTTAATTTCGCTTTTATATGTTTGCAACGCATTTTTTATATATCCTTTTTGGCGCATTCCGTAATTTGTTATATTAGGGAGCGTTGGTAAATCCAATTTATTTGCATGCTTATTATAGCTTTCCTTAACAGCCTGTGTTTGATTTATAAAAGATTTAATTTCTTTTATTTCATCGGGAGCATATAATTCTCTCATTACCTTATTGAATTTAGTCGGAAATCTCATTGGGGTCTACCTCCATTTCAATCAAATTAATTACTTTCCAAATAATTCTGGCTATTCTTGATATATAATTACAATTTCCAATTTCTAAGACCTCATTACCCCAAGCCACTGTATAATATCCTATACGTTTATATATTGCCATTTTTCCTAATGCAGCTTGTATTATAATTTTTGTATTGTCTTTACAATCTCTAAGCATATACATTAATTGGGAATGTGTCATATAACTAAATTCATGATATGAAATTTGCACAATATGCGTGAATGAGGGGGGGTATTTGCTTGATTTTTTAACCTCCCCCTCTTTATTTTCATTTTCTGTCATAGGGTATACCTCCAAAATAGATTGTATGTTTTACTGAAGTTTTCTCTCTTACGCGCGCGAGGGCACACGCGTAAATGCTAAACAAAATGTTAATTTTTAACACTGATTTAACAATGTTAATTTTTAACGAAAATTTTTAACACTCTAAAAACGCAAAAAATAACCGCTTAACATGGGCGCTATGTTAAACGGTTATCTATTGTAAAATTTGTTAATTAGAAATCTAATTCGTCGACCTTATTTTTATACATAATTATAGGTTTGTTATTTTCATCAAGCAAATTGAAATATTTGATTTTTGTAACTTGTCGTTGTTCTCCGTCTTTCGTTGTATATTGCTCTTTCACCAACGAAATTTCGCATGGCTGGCCAATTGTGGCTTTGGTCGTTATTCCGCAATATGCAAAGTATTTTTTCGCGTATTCCGCGCCCATTTGCCCCCGGTACGTCCTTACTTCGTTTTTATCGTTGACAACGTCCGCGAAAATATCCAGCACTTGGAAACTACCGTTCGCGCCTTTACAAGTCCTTAAAACGTATTTTTTAACTGTTGCTTTCATCGGTCAAGCCCTCCAAATATTCCTGATAGGTCTTTCCCTCTGAAAAGGCTTTCAGACGTTTTATAACCGTTTTAAGCTCGTTTCGCGCGCTTGCAGGGGCTTTGTCGCATGCGTCGATAAAATCTATTGCTTTCGCTCTCAGATCGCATACAGCGTGCGTTTGTGCCTCATATTTTGCCTTTAATGCCTCTAATGCTTGTTCGTAACTTTTCATATTTGTTAATATCCTTTATAAAGTATTTGAAAAATCCGCGCCCTTGATTTCTCATGACATGAAAGGCGATAAAAATTTTTATTTTACGAAATGATGGTAATCATCAACGGATTCATATTTATCAGCTATCAAATCATATACAACAAAGGACTTTTTGGATTTAATCCCCAAGTTATACAATCTCCTTTTGCCTTTCATGTAATGAAAAATCAAGGTAATATGCAGTTGTAAATCTACATTATAGGGCTACAGCCTTGACGCCTCGCGGCGTTTCGTCTTAATTTTCAAAGACTCATCAGAAGGCCTTCACAATGGAAGATAAGTTCGAAATTATTTTTTCAATATAGTAATACTCGGAGCCACCCAATTCATATTCGAAAAAAGAAAACGTTGCATAGTACCCTTTATACTTAAATTCAATTGAATATAACAATTCAGGTGTACACGATACGTCGCAATAATAACGAATGCCATACAGGTCTAACAAGTCAAAAATTTTGTCCATAAGTTTACCTCTCTTTGTTTTGTGATTCCATTATACACCCACACCGAAAAAAAATCAAGTATAATTCAAATGTTTTTTATTTTCATTGATAAATGATAAAAATTTACAATAAACGAATGCAAATGACAATAAAATGAAAATGTATAGTATTCATATATTTGTATAAATATTATTTGAAAATATGAATAACCGTTCATATATCCTAACGAATTTTCGGCCATAACCAAAAACTTAACCATGGTTTTCGGTGCAACATGTAAAATCACAAAAATTTTGATTTG
>ERZ780091.102-NODE-102-length-13633-cov-5.59426_pt1 | contig 13633 bp, 5 predicted proteins | sample MGYA00511021_ERZ780091 | MGnify/ENA primary metagenome ERZ780091 (study PRJEB29588, sample SAMEA2150994) | human gut metagenome | biome: human gut; feature: human-associated habitat; material: faeces | place: Denmark | collected 2008/2010 ... | reverse complement strand
TAATGCCGATGCCGCGAGTGAGAATATAAACGCCTTGCAGGAAACGGCTGACAGTGCCCGGCAGTCCCTCTCGAATACTGCCTCCGGTCTGAAGACCAGTATGGAGAATGTGAGGGACGGATTGCAGCAGATTGCCTCCGGCAGTATCAGCGGGGCGTATAATGGCCTGATCACACTCGGCAAAGGTGCCAAGGAAGTGGACGGCAAACTGGGCGAGGCTTTCGGAAAGGTTTCCGAAACACTTGAGGATGTGCCTGTTGTCGGCTGGATTGTAAGTATTATAGACCTTTTCAAAGATGGTTTGAGTGTGGTCATCGGTGGCCTGCTCGACGCGGTGTTCAATGCCGTGAGCGGTATTCTTGACGATGTGCTTTCCGGTGATCTTTTTGTGACTATCGGAAAATCGCTGCTTTCCGGTGTGGGCAAGATATTCGACGCATTGACCTGGGGCGGATTTTCCTCCTGGACGACTTCAAGCAATGCCAAAGAGGTCCAGGAAACCATCGACCGGCTGACCGAGCGCAACGAGACCTTGCAGACGGCTATCGAGGACCTGACGGAGGAGATCAAGGCGAGCAAGGGTACAAAGTCCGTGGCCGCCTACCGGGATGCCTACAGGCTCCAGCAGGAGACGAACTCGAACTATCTGGACATGGCCATGTCGCAGGCCGGCTATCACGGTTCGCATCACAGCTGGAACTACTACTGGGGCGGTTTCAACCAGGCACAGATAGACAAACTGAGCGGACAGATCGGCCGCCGGTGGGACGGGAACCTGTGGAGCCTGAGCCCGGAGGAAATGAAGGCACTGCGCAGCAACGTGGATATGTGGACGCAAATCCAGAATACCGGTAAGGGAGGCTATGGCGGGCGACTGACCGAGAAACTGGATGACTACATAGACCAGGCCGGCAAGCTGGAGGAACTGACCGACCAGCTGTATGAAGGGCTGACGGGCATTTCGTTCGACGGTATGTACAGCAGCTTCATCGACAACCTGATGAACATGAAGTACGGTGCCAAGGATGCGGCGGAGGATATATCCGAGTACTTCATGCGGGCGATGCTGAGCAACAAGATCGGTGAGATGTACAGCGACAAACTGAAAGGCTGGTGGGAGAAGTTCGGCAAGGCCATGGAGGACAACGAACTGACCGAGGCGGAACGGAACGCGCTGATGGAAGAGTACATGCAGTATATGGATGAAGCCCTTGCCCTGCGTGACAACCTGGCGGCAGCCACCGGTTATGACAAGACGCAGCAGGGCGGTACGAGCCAAAGTGCGAAAGCGGGCGGCTTTACGGCCATGACGCAGGACCAGGGCACGAAGCTGGAGGGCATGTTCACCGGCGGGCTGCAGCACTGGAGCAGCATGGACGACCGGCTGGAAAGCGTGGTGGAGAAGATGGACACGGCTGAAGGGCATCTGGCCCGGATAGCCGAGAACACCGGTGTGAGCGCCGGACACCTGGGCGAACTGAAGGAAGTGATAAAGAAAATGATACGTGACGGACTAAAAGTGAAGTGATATGGGCAATATACTGAGCGGACTGGTGCTGGTGAACGGCACGGACATCTGGACGGAATACGGCGTGTTCCTGGTGGAAGACCGGCGCGGGGGCATGGAGAACCTGACGGCCATCCTGACCCCGAGCAAGGCCAAGAAGGATACGGCTGTGGACATACGGGAAGAGCACGGGGAAAAATACAGCCCCGTGCTGACCCCACGGAATGAAGCGCGTGACGTGACGCTGCATTTTGCGCTTTACAACAAGACCCAGGCAGGCTGGATGAAGCAGTACTTTGCCTTTGTGAATTTCCTGAAGCAAGGGAAGGACGGCTGGCTGGAGATCCGTTTCCCCCAGCTGGATCTGCAGCTGCGGGTGAAGTATGCCGACTGTACGAAGTTCACCCCGCTGACCTATCTGTGGACGGAAGGTGTGCATGCCGGAAAGTTCCGGGTAAAGTTCCGGGAACCGAAACCGATTATATAACCATTCAAACGCTATTAGAATATGCTTCTAACGATATATGATAAAGCCGGAACCAAGCGTGCGGATGTGGCCGTGAACGACAGCTCGACGCAAAGCAAGGAGGTTCAGGGAGACAATGTGCTTTCCCTGTCGTTCAGCTATTATGCCTTCCTGCCCCTGGACGTGAACGACTACACGGACTATCTGGGCGAACGGTACTGGCTGACAGAACGCTACACGCCGAAGCAGGTGAGCGATGGTGAATGGGAGTATAACCTGAAGCTGTACGGTATCGAGAGCCTGATCAAGCGGTTCCTGGTGCTGGAGACGACGGACGGGGACACCAACCCCCTGTTTACCCTGACGGCCACGCCCCGCGAGCATGTGGCGATGGTGGTGAAGGCTATCAATAACGGCATGGGCCACATTACTGACTGGAAGACGGGTACGGTGGAAGGTACGGAGCTGATCACGATAGACTACGAGGGGATGTACTGCGACGAAGCGCTGAAAGCCATCGCGGAAAAGGCAGGCGGCAAGGTGGAATGGTGGGTTGAGGGGCAGACTGTGAACGTGTGCCGCTGCGAACACGGGGAAGAAATCACCCTTGGCTATGGCAAGGGGCTGACCTCCCTGGAAAGAGATACGAGCAACACGGCCAAATTCTATACGCGCCTGTTCCCGGTAGGCTCGACCCGCAACATCGATGCGGAGAAATACGGCAGCCCGCGTCTGATGCTTCCCGGCGGCAGGAAGTACATCGAGCAGGGCGTGGAGGAATATGGCATCTATGACCATTACGAGCAGGATGCTTTCAGCGGCATCTTCCCCCGTCGGGTCGGTACGGTGAGCTCGGTTCGCAGCGAGGAGGTGGCAGACGATGAAGGAAACAAATTCACCGTCTATTATTTCCGGGACGGGGAACTGGACTTTGACCCCAACCTGTACGAGCTGGCGGGTGAGACAAAACGTGTGTCGTTCCAGACAGGCGACCTGGCCGGACTCGGGGAGAGTGACGACCACTATTTTGAGGTGAACTACGACAGCGCGGCACGTGAATTCGAACTGATCACCATCTGGCCCTACGATGACGACACCCAGCTGCCGGGCGGCAAGCTGGTGCCCCGAGCAGGCGACACCTATATCCTGTGGAATATCCGGATGCCGGATGAGTATTACCGGCTGGCCGAAGAGGAGTTTGCGGTTGCGGTGGACGAGTACAACCGGGACCACTGGCTGGACATTGCCGCCTACAAAGCCCCGACAGACCCGGTATACATCGAGGAGCACGGCATAGACCTGTTTGTGGGCAGACGGGTGAAGCTGGAGAGCCGGAAGTATTTCCCGGAAAAAGGCTACCGTCAGAGCCGTATCACCAAGATCAGCCGCAAGGTGAACGAACCCGGGCAGATGGACATCGAGATAAGCGATGCGCTGCAGGTGGGCAAGTTCGACAAGGTGACGGACAGCATCGGTGCGCTGAAAAGCTATACGAAATCAAAGACGGAAGGCGCTGCCCTTCCGGACATCATACGAAGCTGGGACAAGACGCTGCCCACGGACAACAACCTGTTTTCCGCCCGGCGCAGCCAGAAAGAGTTCCTGAGCAAGAACCAGCCGGACACAGCCAAAGAGTCCATCCGCTTCCTGAAGGGTGTGAGCTTTGGCGAGGCTGCTGGCGGCAAGCCCTGCGGCATCGTGGATGGTGAGGGCAATGCCGAATACTTGACTGCCGTGATCCGCGAACTGCTGCGCAGCACGGAGTTTGTGGACGGGCTGACCGGTGAGGGCTGGCAGCTGTGGATTGACCAGCTGACCGGACTGACAAACCTGACGGTGGACAAAGTGACTGCCCGGCAAAGCCTGGTGGCGCTGGAACTGCTGATCGAGAAGGTGCGCAGCGTGTGCGGCCAGCTGGTGGTGTCCGCTGCCAACGGCAAGATCAAGGACGTGGTGAAGCAGGGCGACAACTACCGCATCGTGTTTGAGCAGGAATCGGGCTTTGTGGCCCATGACCTGATGCGCTGTGCGGTTACGGGTGGTAAGAAACTAAAAGCATACTGGGTGGAGGTGGCTTCGGTGATAGCCGGCGGTGTGCTGGTCCCGGTAAGCGAGTTTGGCGGGGTGAAGCCGGAGGCAGGCGATGAGTGCGTGCTGATGGGCAACACCGAAAACCCGCTCCGGCAGAACCTTATATCCATTGCGGCCACGGAGGACGGGCAGCCCCGTATCGACATTCTGGACGGTGTGAAGGCCAAGAACTTCAACGGCTGCCTTCGTTGCCGGCTGGGTAAGCTGGACGGCATCAGGAGCAGCGCTTTCCCGGCAGACAAACAGCCGAAAGGAAACGGCCTGTATGCCGACAACGTGTGGCTGAAGGGTACGTTCGTGTTGATGACGGGCGAGGACATCCTGACGCGGTTTGAGATAACCGAGGGGAAAATCCATTCAGCCGTGGAAAGCTTGCGCAAGGAAATACGCGAAGAACAGAGTTATCTGGACAACAGCAGTTTTGCCGACGGCATGGACAAATGGAAGACGGGCAGCAAGGCTACGCTGTTCACCCTGGGCGGACGCTGGATCTGGGCGAACGGCGGTCCTTACGGTACGAAGCCGGACGGCCATGCCGAGATACGGACCGAAGGCAAGGTGCCTTATGCCTATATCCGGAACAGCTATATCATGCAGAAACTGGAGGACTTCCGGCTGGTACCGGAGTACCGGCAGACGAACAGCCAGGGCGAACGGGTGCCCGGCGTGGTGTATCTGTCGTTCAGCTACCGGGTTATCAAGGCCGGAAGGTTGAAAATAGAATTTGTGAACGCTGATAAGACCGGGTTTGAGAACTTCAACATGTTCGGCCATGAAGAGGACCTGCCCGTTGGCGGTGAGAAGATGTTCACGTTGGACGGACTTTGGAACGGCACTGGCGACTTCAAGCTGTCGTTTACGGGCGTGATTTACATTTCGCTGCTGGTGTTCAGCACCAACAAGGCGGACGCACTGGCCTATAAGTACCGTACACTGTTCGAACAGAGCGACCGGCTGGTAAAGATTTCAGCGGCGGTCTTCGACAAGGACGGTAATGCGCTGAAAGAGACCGGGCTTGTCATAAAGCCTGAAGGTTCCGGTCTGTATGCGCAGGACAATACAGGAAAGATTGCCCTTATCGGGGTGAGCGTGGAGGAAGAGGACGAGTACGGAAATACCGTGAGCAAAATCAAGCTGACAGCCGACCATATACAGCTGGAGGGACTGGTAACGGCCAACGGCAACTTCAAGATACTGGAAGACGGCAGCATTGAAACGACCAACGGTAAGTTTACCGGAGAGATAGACAGCAGCAAAGGGAAAATCGGCGGCTTTGAGATAGGGAACGGCCGTATCGGTTCTGTGGCCGACTCTCACGGGAGCGGTGGCGGTCTTGCCATTTATGATGATTTTTTCCGTGTCGGCGGCAGCAAAGGATATGTGATGTTCGGTGATGATGTGATACCGTCTTCTGCAGGAGGAGCTTTTACCGCTGTCGGTCGTATCGTGAACTCAGCCCCCAATATATACGGGAATTACGGCTTCGACCAAGCGAACTATGGATTGTTTATAGATGTTACCGGCGGTACGAAGAACTACGGTATCAGCAGCAATGCGGCATTACTTGCCCCGGCGTTTATCAATACGAAAGCCAAGCTGCTTACCTTCGGAAGTGGAAACTACACGGTGGATTTCTCACAACACAATATCATTTTGATGTATTACAATGAACCCAACTACAGTAAGGTAGAGGTTACGCTGCCGCCGGAAAGTTCTGTGGCATACAAGTTCGGCATGAGTTACTTGCCTACCGATTTTGCAGCCATTGTCACGTTCAGGGTCAGACCCGGTTCAAAGAATATCATACTAAAAGGTATCTATAACCACAATGAAGATTTGCAAAACTACGAGATGGCATCCGGGGACTCCGTAACGGTACTTATTACAAAAGCGGACGGATTCCGTTACCAGATATTGAATCATTCATCCTAAAAAACAGATATATATGAAAAAGTTAGATTTCAGGAATTTCAGCGTTCCCACCGGAATAACCCGTCAGACGAGGGAGGTTTTCGATGCACGTGAGCAGATAGCCGATTTGCTGTATACGCGTGTCAGTGGCATCAAGGCCCATCGGCTTGCGTTCAAGATTTTCGAGAGTACCGGCGAGACCGAGTTCAGCGATGAGGAAACCGGGATGATACACATGGCGGTGGAACGCTATTGTCTTCCCAATGTGATAGATGCCCTGAACGAAATCCTGGGCGGGTCAGAAACCGATAAAAACGAATGAGTATGGCAGAAATGACACAAGAAGAACTGGTTCAGGAAGTGCTGGACCGTGTACTCCAGAGTTCTACCGGCGTGGAGGACTTGGAGACCGTCACCTCGCTGAGCGGTGTGAAATCACTGCCCGGTGAGAAGGACGGCAAGATGGTGAACGTCCCCCTGGAACTGATAGGGAAGCCTGCGAGCGATGCCGCCGCCCGTGCCGAGGCTGCCGCCAAGAAAGCGGAAGGAGCCGTAGCCGGACTGGAGGAAAAGACCCAGGCCGCCACGGAAGCGGCCACCAAGGCCAACGAAGCGGCAGCCAAGGCAGAAAACGCCGCTGCCAAGGTGGAACAGACTACGGCAGCAGCCATCGGCGGGGCTACCGCACGCTTTTCCTCATGGATGGAAACAGGCAACGTTTTACCTGACAAGAGTACCAAACCGGGCGGCAGCGTAGTGTATGTAGCGGATGCCGGGAAGTTCGCCTACCACATGGACTCCACCCTGTACGGGGACTGGGATGTGGCGGGTGTGCCTCCTGCCGGCATATTCATGAATGCGGACCGGACAGCCATCCTGCCGGACAAGCTCTACCTGCTGGGTGATGCCGTATATACCGGAACAGGCGGCAGCCTGAGACTGCTGGCCTACCGGCATGAGGTGATGAGCGGGGAAGCTTACGAGGCGCTGCAGGACAAGGATGCGAATACGCTGTATCTGATTTATGAGGAGGATTGACGATGATAACCATAGGCGGTAAGGAAATAACGGCTGCGTATGTGGGGAAACGTGCCCTGTCGGCAGTCTATGCCGGGGCAAGACTGGTGTGGTCTGCGATAAGCAGCTGTTTCGGACTTGGATACTGGAAAGGCGACGAGCCGTGGAACGGATCGGACGCATGGAACGGTAGCAGTAAAACTGATAAATGAATGATTATTATAAAAGGACAGTATTATGGCAAAAAGGAAAATAAGCGGAATCATCAACGCGACCGAGCATCCGATGAATCTTGAAACACCATGGAATCAGAAACAGCCGGACGGCACCTATCATGCCTATGCAGGCGATGACATCGAAGCGTTCCTGAAGAAGGAACTGTCAAACCGTACCCCTACCGAGGAACTGGTGAGCGGCGAGACGAAACCTCCTACATCCGGAACGGTGTTCGATGCGATGGTGGGTACGGTGACGGACGTGGATGTGCAGGACAGCGAGGACGGCACCCAGTACGTGATGACCGTCAAGCAGAAGGACGACCAGGGCGGCGAGAGCTCGAAGGAAGTGCGCTTTTCCAAGTACACGGACGATGACAAGGTGGTGGTGAACATCGACCTGACGGACAGCGGCGGTGCGGGACTTCCCGCCTCGCAGTATCTGGCACTGGGCAGCGGCTTTGTGGTGAAATACTCCGTAGGTGTGGGCACTGCCGGTGGCGGTACGGTGGACGGCTACAGCGACCTGAAAGCCCGTGTAATCGTGAAACGCGGTTCGACCGTCATCAGTGAGTTCCGGGATGCGGAGTTTGTGGGCGTTACAGCCGGACAGAGCTATACCTTTGACGCTTCGCCCTATCTGAAGGATGCCACTGCCTATACCGTACAGGTGGAAGCGCAGGCAACTTACCAGGACGGCACGCTGATGAAGACGGCCACGGCCAAGGTGACCATGGTGGCCATGGAGCTGGAGACCACCTACTCGGCGGGCAACGGGCTGGCCGACGGGGGATATAAAAATGACGTGAACATCCCCTTTACTGCCAAGGGCACGAGCGGTGAGAAGAACATCTACTACCGCGTGAACGGCGGACAGGCCTTTACCCTCGGTCTTTCGGCCGGCAGCGGTGTGCAGCAGAAGAACGTGACCATCCCCCTGACACAGATGCAGGAGGGTACGAACGTGGTGGAAGCCTACGCGCAGCATGAGAACTCCGGTGTGGTGAGCCGGGTGCATTACATTACGCTGCTGAAGGCAGGCGGAGGTGTGACAGCGTATGCCGGCCTGATGTTCAGCCACCGGGCAGCGGGGTTCCAGCGTGACTGGAAACACCCGGTGCTGGAGGCAGAGCAGTTCACGGCATGGAACTTCACGTATGCCGGCTATGACCGCGATGCGTACACGGCCCGTGTGAAAGTGACCGACCGGGGCAGCGTGGTGAAGGAAGACCTGCTGCAACGCGGTGAGACCGGCAGCTACGGACGGACGAACGTGAACGTGGAACCGTTGGACTACCGTGTGTCATGCGGCGATGCCGTGCTTGAGGTGCAGGTGAACACCACATCGCACCCGGACATTGAAGCCACGCTGGCACCGGATGCCGTGTGTACGTTTGACGCCTTCGGGCGAAGCAACACGGAAAACAACCCGGCAAGCTGGGTGAGCGGTGACAAGCGTATGGAGTTCCGGGACGTGCTGTGGAGCGTGAACGAATATGGTGCCGGTAGCGGCTGGCACAAGGACCGCCTGCTGCTGGCCGGTGGTGCAGGTATGACCCTGACCGCTGACGGCGGTTACCGCCCCTTCAACGAGGCGGACAAGCCCGAGGGATTTGCCATCCGTGACGTGGGCATGACGCTGGAGATAGAATACAGCACGGCCAACGTGACGGATACGGATGCCGAGCTGATCACCTGCCTGGGGCAGCTGGACAACGGCAACCGGTACGGGCTGATTGTGACTCCGGAAGAGGCCAAGTTCCTGACCGGTGTGGTGACCGAGGCGATGGATGCCGGACAGGTGCTGCGCTATGAAGACTCGGTGGGTACCAAGTTCCAGCCGGGTACGAATATCCGCATTACCTACGTGTTCTATCCGAACGTGCAGACCAACGAACAGCGCACGCTGATCGGTTTCTATGTGAACGGTGAAGAGTCGGCTGCTTCCAAGTGGCTCGACAAGGTGAATTTTGACATTCAGAGCCAGTTGGAATTTAAGTCGGCGGGTGCCGACCTGAACGTGAAGAGCGTGCGTATCTATAACAAGGCGCTGACCTCGGACGAGGTGCTGAACAACTACATCGTGGACCGCAACCACCTGGAGGATGCCGACGGGGAACCGGGCGTGCGCTCACTGGATGAGGACAACCGCGTGCTGAATGAAGGAGATACGGTGAGCATGGAGAAGCTGATGGGGCTGATGAAGAAGCGCCGGAACTCGATCCTGGTACTGATAGGCACGGGCAGCGTGGGCAGTGAGGTTCCGAGCGACAGCGACACGCTGAACGTGGTGGATGCACTGGCCCAGCTGAACGACAAGAAGGCCAACAAACTGGTAAGGGAGGTCCGTTTCTATAACGGAGAGGACAGGACGCTTGACTTTATCCTTACCAACGTATATGTCCGTATTCAGGGTACTTCTTCCGTGAACTATGCCAGAAAGAACTTCCGTTTCTACTTCCAGAAGACGGCAAGCGGCTGGACGGTTACATTGAGCTACGGGGAGATTGACGGAAACGGCAGGCAGAAGAATCCGGTGGTAACTACCGGCAAAAAAAATCTCTTCAAGTTACGCAGGAACTCGGTAGGCGCGAAGCTGGCATGTTCCAAATGCGACTTCTCGGACTCGTCCATGACCACCAATACCGGAGGTGCGAAGCTTATCAATGACGGACTGAAAGAGATGGGGCTGCTTACGCCTGCCCAGCGTTACGCCAAAGACCATGGGCTGAAGGACGATTACCGTTCGGCCATCGACGGCCTGCCGTGCGACCTGTTCGTAGCGAAGAGTGCCGACGAAGACCTGACCTATTACGGCCAGTACAACATGAACAACGAGAAGAGCGACAGCTACCCCATCTTCGGGCAGGATGAGACCATCGGCGGCGAGAAATGGGGCGAGGGCGACACGCTGAACTACCTGGAAGCCGACGAGGAAGGACACAAGCAGTACCTGCCCGTCTGCTTCGAGACGCTGAACAACTCCAATCCGCTGTGCCTGTTCCACTGGTTGCCGAGTACCGAACCGGAGCATAAGGATTTCATGGACTACAACTTTGACGGAGGACTGGAATTTAATCATCCGAAAGATACCTTCTGGTCGGACGGAGGCGGTGACGCGGAGGAAGAACCGAACCTGAAAGACCACCTCGGTACCGGTGACAAGTACGACAAGATGTACAAGGCCACCGACCGCATGATGAGTTTCGTCTACCGGTGCGTAAAGGAAACGCCTGCGGGCAGGAACATGGTTTACAGCACGGAATCCCATTCGTTCGAGGGGGTGGACTATGAGGACGACGGCGACAAGTTCCCTACCGCCAAGTGGCAGAGCGATACGTTCAGGAAAGAGGCATCGAAGTATTTCGACCTTCCCCACCTGATTGCCTACTATCTGTACGTGCAGTTCAACCTCGGCGTGGACCAGCTTGCGAAGAACATGCTTATCCGCACATGGGACGGTGTGAAATGGTTGATTGACTATTATGACGGCGACTGCCAGCTCGGTTCTGACAACAAGTCGTTCCTGACCGGGAAGTATGACGACAACCGCCAGACGAAGCGCGACGGGGCTTATGTGATGCAGGGTCATAACTCGTGGCTGTGGAACCTCATCGTGGCCAATTGCTGGGACATGATTGTGGAGATTATGGTGAGCGGATGGAACGGGGGCGCAAGCTTCATGAGTGCTTTCAGTATCCAGAAAGCCATTGACCATTTCGATACCGAACAGATGAAGAAGTGGTGCTCGCGCCTCTATAACAAGTCCGGCATCTTCAAATACATCTATCCGTTCCTGAACGAAATGCCGGTGGGTGCGGACGGAGCCAAACAGACCTATCCGCAAATCTACGGTCTGAAGGGTTCGTTGAAAGCACACCGAAACTACTTCATCCAACGCCGGTATGACCTGAAGCAGGTGGAGTACGGCTATGTATCCACGCTGGGTGCCCAGTTCTACCAGAGTACGGCATCGCTGGACAAGGCCTACACGCTGAAACCGATGCAGTACCGTCTGACCATTCCGTACCGTGTGCAGCTTTCCACCAGCAACGGCGTGCAGGCCGACAGCGGCGTGGTGGATGCGGACGTGCTCCACTCGTTGCAGCTGACCCGTGCCTTCGGTGAAAATGACCCGTTGAAGATCATCGGTGCGGCGAAAGTCAAGGAACTGGTTTGGCATGAGGATGCGTTCGCAATCGGCTTCAACTTCGGTCTGCTGACCTCACTGGTAAAACTCGACATGAGCGTGGAGAAAGCCAGCGGTTACCGGAATGGCTCGTTCATGGCTTCGACGAACGGCATGCTGCTTCTGGAAGAAGTGAACATGCGGAACAACCGGCTGGCCCGGAACGGGGACAACGGCAATGTGGCTACTTTGGACTTGAGCTGGCAGGGCCGCCTGAAGAAACTGGACGTGAGGGGTACGGGGCTGACCCGTGTGAAACTGGCCACCGGTGCGCCCGTTGTGCAGTTATGCCTGCCGGACACGATTGAGGAACTGTTCCTGGAATATCTGACCAAGCTGTCCGACAGTGGCCTGATACTGGAAGGCATCAATAATGTGCGGGGCTACCGCTACACCAACTGCCCCGGCATCGACGGGTTCGCTATGCTGGAACGCCTTCACCAGGCCAGACTGAACGGCAGCGGCAAGCTGGAACGCTTCGTGCTGGAGATAGACCGGGAAGACGACGGAACCCTGCTGAAGAAGTATTACGACTACGGAACGTATACGCAGACGGGTGCCGTGGATGACCGGCATTCGGGACTGAGGGGCAAGCTGACCCTGACGAAGTATCTGGCTGATGAGGAACTGGAGAAGTATGCCGCCCGTTATCCGGAACTGACCATCAAGCAGCCGCCCTATACGATGATTGAGTTTGACGACAGTGTGGCCGACGATGCCAATGTTTCGAACCTGGACAACAAGACGGGGTACAAATTCGGCAATACGTACAAAATGAGCGGGCATGTGAATGCCATCCTGTCCAAGCGCCACCGCGTATTGGCCAAGGTGACCAGGATGCCCACGAGTCGGAAGGTGGAGATAGCCGGGCAGCAGGTGGAAGTGAACAACCCGGACGGGGAGATGACCTATTTCCCCCTGCATGACGAAAGCTCGAACTTCTATGCCGATGCGGAGGATATGAACGATTGCACGGTGGCGAAGCTGGACGGCAGCGAGGGAGACTGGATGATGTATGAGCCGTTTTACTGGAGCAAAGGCATCAACGATTATTTGAACAACAAGAAGTACGCCTGCTACAGCAGTTATCCGGAGGACGAAATGCCCCCGATTCCAGATGCGACAGTACTGACACTGGATGCCATCAAGGAGACACAGGGCGGCTGGTTGGGTGAGCGGAAGATCATGAGCGGCAAGCCCACGCTGATGGAATCCTATACGACGGACAAGGCTTATTCCGTGTGCAAAGTGGACGTGTCGGGTTACAGACGTGTCCGCTTCCCGAGCGTTCCAGGAACAGGGCTTATCGGCAGTGTGTTTGCTGATGCGGAGGGAAACATCCTGAAGAGTATTGTGGTGCCGACCATCGGCTTGAAATTTGAAGCCGGCATGTATCTGATAGCAGACGTTCCGGAACGTGCTACAGCCCTGCATTTCTCCATTCTGAACACGGCAGAGTTTGACTGCGTGGTGCTGAGCAACAGCGACAAGATAGAGGACATGGAACCGGATTGGGTGGCCAATGAGGAACATCTGTGTGCCGTTGTGGGCAGTTCTGTAGTGGGCAGCAAGTTGCGTGCCTGCATAACCGGAGCTTCGACCACGGCAAGCATGACATGGACGGACTTCCACTATTACAGCCAGCAGCGTGGCATGCAGCAGATAGATGCCCTGATGCACAGCCGCATCGCGAACCTGAGCTATGCAAAGTACGGGCGTAGGGACATGCAGGAACAATGCGGTGCCGGTCAGCATAACAATAACCGGACAACGGGTGGAACGGCCGACCATGGAATGACAGACACCATCGGCTATGACGAAGCGTATGTCATCAACAACAAAATCACGAATTCGCTGATTGACGGCTTGGTGCATCAGTATGCCTGGTATAAGAGCCGGGACGAATACGGACAGGCGACCGTGGTGCAGGTGAACAATATCTGCTGCCTGGGCTACGAGGACATCTACGGCAACAAGTATGACATGATGGACGGCGTGGATCTGCCGAATGACAGCGGCAACCAGGGCAAATGGCGCATCTGGATGCCTGACGGCAGTATCCGTATGGTACAGGGCAAGAAGGACAGCGGTCAGTGGATTACAGGCGTGGCGCACGGCAAGTATATGGACATGGTTCCGGTAGGTAATTTGAACGGATCATCTTCCACCTACTATACCGACATGTACTGGATAAGCACCGCTACAGTCCGTGTGGTCTATCGCGGGTGCAACAATGC
>ERZ780091.89-NODE-89-length-14404-cov-12.057_pt1 | contig 14404 bp, 6 predicted proteins | sample MGYA00511021_ERZ780091 | MGnify/ENA primary metagenome ERZ780091 (study PRJEB29588, sample SAMEA2150994) | human gut metagenome | biome: human gut; feature: human-associated habitat; material: faeces | place: Denmark | collected 2008/2010 ... | reverse complement strand
GTTAAAGCCCCTTTTGTTTATTGCCGAATTTTGTCGCAGAAACAAAAAGAAAGGACTGAACATGAAAGTGATAACAATGGAAAGTTCCGCCTACAAGGAGATGATGGCGCAGATTGCGAACATCGCAGGGTACATCCGCGAGGCAAGGGACGAGAAGAAACGGAAGCGGGAAACCGAAGACAAGCTGCTTGACACGGCACAGGCGGCGAAGATGCTCAACGTGAGCAAGCGCACCATGCAGCGTATGCGCACCGACCACCGTATCGAGTATGTGGTGGTACGCGGAAGCTGCCGCTACCGCCTTTCCGAGATACTGCGGCTATTGGAGGACAACACAGTAAGGAACGAGGAAGGGACAATAGACACCCTGTTCCACAACCACACGCTGCGCACGGGCGGCAAACCAAAAGGAAGGAGGACATAGGTCATGGAACTGCTCACACGAAACAACTTCGAGGGCTGGATGCAGAAGCTGATGGAACGGCTCGACCGTCAGGACGAACTGCTGCTGGCGATGAAGGCTGAGGGGAAACAGCCCACTATCACGGAAAGCATCCGCCTTTTCGACAATCAGGATTTGTGCATGTTGCTCCAGATAAGCAAACGCACCCTCCAACGCTACCGCAGCGTAGGCGCATTGCCCTACAAGACGCTGGGCAAGAAGACCTATTACAGCGAGGAGGACGTGCTGACATTCCTTTCCAACCATATCAAGGACTTCAAAAAGGAAGATATAGCCTTCTACAAGGCTCGTATCCATAATTTCTTTCAAAAATAACCATTAAAACATTTTTCAGATGGCAAAGAAAAAAGACGAAAAGGACGTGCTGGTTGTCCGTGACGAGAAGACGGGCGAAATCAGCGTGGTAGCCGGGCTGAACGCCGACGGCTCCCCCAAGCGTATCCCCGCGAAAGCGGAGAACGCGCAGAGTTTCCTGCAATTCGACCGGCACGGCGACGTGCTGGACAACTTCTTCAAGAACTTCTTCCGGCAGTGCAAGGAACCCAGCCGCTTCGGTTTCTACCGCATTGCGGCAGACCAAGCTGAAAATCTCTTAGAGGTGATGAAGCAACTGCTGAAAGACCCCGAAGCGAACAAGGAGCTGCTCGCCCCTCACAAGGTGGACACCTCCGACTATGAGAAGAAGGTGCAGGAAGAGATGGCAGCACAACAGACAGAGAAACAAGAACCTCAAAAACAGGAGAACATGGAACAACGGAAAGAACAGCAACAGGACAAATCCGAACAGATGCAGGGCAAACGTGGCTACCAGCCCATCGACGAGAGTAAAATCAACTGGCAGGAGCTGGAGGACAGATGGGGCGTAAAGCGGGACAACCTTGAAAAGTCCGGCGACCTTACGAAGATGCTCAACTATGGCAAGTCCGACTTGGTAAAGGTCAAACCGACCTTCGGCGGCGAATCATTCGAGCTGGACGCCCGCCTCTCCTTCAAGAAGGACGGTGAGGGAAACATCAGCCTCGTGCCGCACTTCATCCGCAAGGAGCAGAAGCTGGATGAGTACAAGGAACACAAATTCTCCGACAATGACCGGAAGAACCTCCGCGAAACGGGCAATCTCGGTAGGGTCGTGGACATTGTGGACAGGGAAACGGGCGAGATCATCCCCTCCTACATCAGCATCGACCGCAAGACGAATGAAATCACGGACATTCCGGCAAGCAGGGTGCGCATCCCGGAGCGCATCGGCAAGACGGAAATCACCAAGCAGGAGCAGGACATGCTGCGTGCCGGTCTGCCCGTGCGTGACAAACTCATCGAACGCAAGGACGGCAGGAAGTTCGTCACCACCCTGCAAGTGAACGTGGAGCAGCGCGGCGTGGAGTTCGTGCCGGGAACCGGCAAGTCGCCCCGTACCGCACAGACACAGGAAACCAAAGGCGACACATCGAAAAGTCAGGCGCAGGGCGGGGAAAATGCCGCACAGACCAAGAAGGAGCAACGCCGCAACACGTGGACGAACGAGGACGGCAGCATCCGCCCCATCAGCAAATGGAGCGGCGTGGACTTCACCGAGCAGCAGAAAGCCGACTACGTGGCGGGCAAAGCCGTGAAACTGGAGAACGTGACCGACAAGCAGGGCTTCCACGCCACGATGTACATCAAGTTCAACCCGGAGAAGGGACGCCCGTACCGCTACGACACCAACCCCGACAACGCGCAGAAGGTCGCGCCTTCCAACGAGAGCCGCACGCAGGTGGCGGTGAACAACGATGGCAAGACCAACGAGGCTACAAAGAATCTGAGAGAGCCGTTGCAGAAAGGTCAGACCAACCCGAAGGACGCCCGCCAGCAACAGCAGCAGGAGAAGCCGCAGAAGAAAACGGGCAAGGGCATGAAAATGTAATCCCGTGTCCGCCACTGAATCCAAAATAAAATCCAAAGTATCAACAAAAAAGAAGAAGACATGAAGACAATCATTGCAGAAAAGCCCTCCGTGGCACGTGAAATCGCCCGCATCGTGGGCGCGACAAAGAGAGAGGAAGGATATTTCGAGGGAGGCGGTTATGCCGTGACATGGGCATTCGGACACCTCGTTCAGCTTGCCATGCCCGACGGCTACGGCGTGCGCGGATTTGTCCGTGACAACCTCCCGATTATTCCCGACACATTCACGCTCGTCCCCCGTCAGGTCAGGACGGAGAAAGGTTACAAGCCCGACAGCGGCGTGGTGTCGCAGATAAAAGTCATCAAAAGACTGTTCGACACAAGCGAACATATCATCGTGGCGACCGATGCCGGACGCGAGGGAGAGCTTATCTTCCGCTACCTCTACCACTATACGGGTTGCACCACTCCTTTCGTGCGCCTGTGGATCAGCTCTCTCACCGACAAAGCTATCCGCGAGGGACTGCGGAAACTCGAAGACGGCAGCAAATACGACAACCTCTACCTCGCCGCCAAAGCGCGGAGCGAATCCGACTGGCTCGTGGGCATCAACGGCACACAGGCGTTATCCATCGCCGCCGGACACGGCACGTATTCCGTGGGGCGGGTGCAGACACCAACGTTGGCTATGGTATGTGAACGCTACTGGGAGAACCGCCGCTTTACGTCCGAAGCATTCTGGCAGCTCCATATCGCAACGGACGGTTGCGACGGCGAAGTCGTGAAATTCTCATCCTCCGAGAAATGGAAAGAGAAAGAACCGGCGATGGAACTATATAATAAGGTAAAGGCGGCAGGTTGCGCCACTGTCACGAAAGCCGAGCGCAAGGAGAAGACGGAGGAAACTCCCTTGCTCTACGACCTGACCACGCTCCAGAAAGAAGCCAACGCCAAGCACGGCTTCACGGCGGAACAGACGCTTGAAATCGCGCAGAAACTCTACGAAAAGAAGTTGATAACCTATCCGAGAACGGGAAGCCGCTACATCCCCGAAGACGTGTTTGCCGAAATTCCCAAACTGCTCGCTTTCATCGGCACACAGCCCGAATGGAAAGACAAGGTGCGGGCAAAAGCCGCCCCGACACGCCGCAGCGTGGACGACGGCAAGGTGACAGACCACCATGCCCTGCTCGTCACGGGTGAGAAACAGCTCTTCCTCTCCAAAGAGGACAATACCATCTATCAGATGATTGCCGGGCGCATGGTCGAGGCATTCTCTGAGAAATGCGTCAAGGATGTGACCACTGTCACGGCGGAATGTGCCGGAGTGGAGTTTACCGTAAAAGGCAGCGTCGTGAAGCAAACCGGATGGCGTGCCGTCTATGGCGAGGAAAAAGAGGAAATTACCATCCCCGGCTGGCAGGAAGGCGACACGCTGACACCGAAAGGCTCGTCCATTACCGAAGGAAAGACCAAACCCAAGCCGCTGCATACCGAAGCCACCCTGCTCTCGGCAATGGAAACGGCGGGCAAGGAAATTGAGGACGACGCACTGCGGCAGGCGATGAAGGACTGTGGCATCGGTACTCCCGCCACACGCGCCTCCATCATCGAAACGCTTTTCAAGCGCGGTTACATGGAACGCTGCAAGAAGTCGCTTGTTCCCACCGAAAAAGGACTTGCCCTCAATTCCGTCGTCAAGACGATGCGCATCGCCGATGTTGCCATGACGGGCGAATGGGAAAAGGAGCTGGCGCGTATCGAGCGCGGGGAACTGTCCGACGACACCTTCCGCAAGGAGATAGAGGCGTACACACGTGAGATAACCTCCGAACTGATCTCGTGCGACAAGCTCTTCGGCAGCCGTGACTCCGGCTGCGCGTGTCCCAAGTGTGGCACGGGCAGGATGCGGTTCTACGGCAAGGTGGTACGCTGCGACAACACGGAGTGCGGACTGCCCGTGTTCCGGCTGAAAGCGGGACGCACCCTGTCCGACGATGAAATCAAAGACCTGCTCACCGAAGGGCATACCAAGCTGCTCAAAGGGTTCAAGAGCAAACAGGGCAAGAGTTTCGATGCTGTTGTCGCCTTTGACGGGGAATATAACACGACTTTTGTGTTCCCGGAGGCTAAAAAGGACAAGAAATTTTCAGGACGGAAGAAATAGTATTAACTTTGCCACTTGTTCAGAGTAATGAATTGTTCTTCGATACCGGATTACACTCATACTTTGGATTTAGTGGTGGCACTCGGAGGGATACCGAGTGCCTTTTCATTCTCCTTTTCAGACGATTATCCCCATCATTATCAACCCACTAAATTCCAAAGTAATGAACAACAAGAAGAAAAACGAGGGTCAGACCGACTTTTCCTATTACGGTCTGTACCTGCTGGACTATCTCCGCACGAACAAGTTTGAACAGGCTGACGACACCGCTTTCATACGGGAACGGGCCGACCGTGCCGCCGAAACGTATGAGAGGGCACGGCTTGAAGGCTATCCCGCCGATGGTGCGCAGGAACTGGCGATGGACACGCTGCTGCGCGGGCTGCATTATTCCCGTTACGCCATCCTCCGCGAAGTCGTGGAAAACGAGTTTGCCGATGAAGTGCCGGAAGAGAAGCGTGAAGCCTTTGTCCTGAAACTGCTGCCGCTTGTCGGCAACGTGTTCTCCGTCTATGACCTCTCGGATGACAATTTCGCCCTGTCTTCCGATTACGACCTGCTCTACACGGAGCTGACGGGAGCAACCGTCCTTTACTTAGACGAATATGGCGTTTAACCGCAAACAGAAACTGCGGGACAACATCGAGGCGATACGGACGGCATTCATCCTTGACAGGGAAAATAGGACAGCGACAACCGAAGAGCGTGCCATACTTCAAAGGTACTGCGGTTTCGGCGGTCTGAAATGTATCCTCAACCCTGCAAAGGAACTGACGGATGCCGTCCGGTGGGCGAAATCCGACCTCGAACTGTTCGCCCCGACGGTGGAGCTGCACAGGCTTATCCGTGAGAACAGCAAGGACGAAACAGAGTACAAGCGGTTTGTGGATTCGCTGAAAGCGTCCGTGCTGACCGCTTTCTACACCCCCAAAGAGATAACCGACACCATCGCGGACGTGCTGGCAGATTACAGCGTCCGCCCCGCCCGTATGCTCGAACCGTCGGCAGGTGTCGGCGTGTTCGTGGATTCCATGCTGCGGCACAGCCCCAATGCGGATGTGATGGCTTTCGAGAAGGATCTGCTCACGGGTACAATCTTGAGGCATCTCTATCCCGACCAGAAAATGCGCACCTGCGGTTTTGAGAAAATCGAAAGACCGTTCAACAATTATTTCGACTTGGCGGTGTCCAACATTCCGTTCGGTGACATTGCCGTGTTCGACGCGGAGTTTCAGCGGAGCGACTCTTTCGGCAGACGCTCCGCCCAGAAAACCATCCACAACTATTTCTTTCTCAAAGGACTGGATGCCGTGCGTGACGGCGGTATCGTGGCGTTCATCACCTCGCAAGGGGTATTGAATAGCACCAAGACCTCCGTGCGTAACGAGCTGTTCAGTCAGGCCAATCTGGTATCCGCGATACGCCTGCCCAACAACCTGTTCACGGACAACGCGGGCACGGAGGTGGGCAGTGACCTGATTGTCCTGCAAAAGAACCTCAGCAAGAAGGAAATGTCGCAGGACGAGCGGCTGATGACCGTGATACAGACGGACACGAAAACCGCCCTGACCGACAACGCCTATTTCATCCACCACCCGGAACGCATCGTGCATACGATGGCGAAACTTGACACAGACCCCTACGGGAAGCCCGCTATGGTTTATCTGCACGAGGGCAAGGCAGCAGGCATCGCCGGGGATTTGCGCCGTATGCTCGACGAGGATTTCCATTACAGGCTTGCCATGCGCTTGTATTCGGGTTCAATCCGGCAGGCAGGAACGGAAGAAAAAGTTGCCGTTCAAAATAAAGTAGAGCGTCCTGCCATAAAATTGGAAACAGTATCCTCGGCGCAGACGGTGGAAACTCCGACAGAAAAGCCGCAACCCGCAGATGAAAAGCCGGAGATAGAACCGCGCCCGCAATATTCCGCAGGCGTGCAGCTCACCCTGCTTGACCTCTGGGGGATGACGGAAGAGGTCAGCCAACCGAAAACCTCCAAAAAGAAAAAGACGGTGAAAAAGGCAGTTACGGCAAAGTCCACTCCGCCCAAACCGAAAGTCACGGTTACACCGACAGCTCCAACTGCAAAACCCGCAATGGAGAATAAGGAGGTGAAAGCGGAGAACACCGCCAAGCCTGCCGACCCGGACGACATCTATGCCACACTGGACTGGGATACCAATCCTCCCATCAACGGTTTCTATGAAATGATGATGGGTTTGACGCCGGAGCGTAGGAAAGAACTTCGGGAACTGGCAAGGCAGCATAACGAGAAACAAGTGGCGGAAAAGACGGAAGTGAAAGCCGTGCCGGAAACTTCCCGTGAGCAGCCACGACAGGAGGAAACACAGCCGGAGGCAGTCGCCGCCCCTGCCGTTACAGATACCCCATCGGAAGCGGTGGGGACTTTCCTTTTCCCCGACATCGAAGCGGAAAAGCCGAAGGAGGAAGTCGTGGACCTTTCTCCGCGTGCCTACCACCGCACGCCGGAGATGCACCTGCGCGAAGGGTCGCTGGTGGCTGACCGGGGGCGTCATAACATCGGCTACCTGAAAGACATCACGCCATACGGGGCGACATTCCAGCCGCTCGACCTGAAAGGATACCAGAAGGAAAAGGCGTTGTTGTATGTGTCGCTGCGTGACGCCTACGAGCGTCTGTACCGTTATGAATCGCTCCGGCGCGAGGCAAATGTTCCGTGGCGAGAGCATCTGAATACCTGTTACGATGAGTTTGTCATGCGCTACGGCAACCTCAACGCCAAGCAGAACGTGAAGTTAGTGATGATGGATGCGGGCGGGCGCGACATCCTTTCGCTGGAACGGATGGAAAACGGAAAGTTCGTCAAGGCGGACATCTTCGAGCATCCTGTTTCCTTCGCGGTGGAGAGCCATGCCAACGTAGGCTCTCCCGAAGAAGCCCTGTCTGCGTCGCTCAACAAATATGGTACGGTCAATCTCGACTATATGCGGGAGATAACCGACAGCACGGCGGAGGATTTGCTCACTGCCCTGCAAGGGCGCATCTACTACAATCCGCTCGTGACCGGTTACGAAATCAAAGACCGTTTCATCGCCGGAAATGTCATAGAGAAAGCGGAACGCATAGAGGCATGGATGGGTGACAATCCCGAAAATGAGCGTATGCCGGAGGTGAAGCAGGCGTTGGAGGCTCTGAAAGATGCCGAGCCGCAGCGCATCGCCTTCGAGGATCTGGACTTCAATTTCGGGGAACGCTGGATTCCGACGGGCGTGTACGCCGCCTACATGAGCCATCTTTTCGACACGGACGTGAAAATCGCCTACTCCGCAAGCATGGACGAGTATTCGGTGGCGTGCGGCTACCGCACCATGAAAATCACGGACGAGTTTTTAGTGAAGGGCTATTACCGGAACTATGACGGTATGCACCTGTTGAAACACGCCCTGCACAACACCTGCCCCGACATGATGAAGTCCATCGGCAAGGACGAGCATGGCAACGACATCAAGGTGCGCGACAGCGAGGGCATACAGCTCGCCAACGCCAAGATTGACGAAATCCGTAACGGGTTCTCGGAATGGCTGGAAGAGCAGTCGCCGCAGTTCAAGGAACGGCTGACGACGATGTATAACCGCAAGTTCAACTGTTTCGTGCGCCCGCGCTACGACGGCTCCCATCAGACCTTTCCCGACCTCAACCTGAAAGGGCTGGCAAGCCGGGGTATCAAGAGCGTCTATCCCTCACAGATGGATTGCGTCTGGATGTTGAAACAGAACGGCGGCGGAATTTGCGACCACGAGGTGGGAACCGGTAAGACGCTGATAATGTGCATCGCCGCGCATGAGATGAAGCGTCTGAATTTGGCACACAAGCCGATGATTATCGGGCTGAAAGCCAACGTTGCGGAGATTGCAGCCACCTATCAGGCGGCATATCCCAACGCACGTATTCTGTACGCTTCGGAGAAGGACTTTTCGACCGCCAACCGTGTGCGCTTCTTCAATAATATAAAGAACAACGACTACGATTGCGTCATCATGTCGCACGACCAGTTCGGCAAGATACCACAGTCGCCGGAGTTGCAACAGCGCATCCTGCAAGCGGAGCTTGACACGGTGGAGGAAAACCTTGAAGTGCTGCGGCAGCAGGGCAAGAACGTGTCGCGGGCGATGCTGAAAGGATTGGAGAAGCGCAAGCACAACCTTGAAGCGAAGCTGGAGAAGGTGGAACACGCCATAAAGTCACGCACGGACGACGTGGTGGATTTCAAGCAGATGGGCATCGACCACATCTTCATAGATGAGAGCCACCAGTTCAAGAATCTGACTTTCAACACGCGCCACGACCGTGTGGCGGGATTGGGAAACAGCGAGGGAAGCCAGAAGGCACTTAACATGCTCTTTGCCATACGCACCATACAGGAGCGCACAGGAAAAGACTTGGGTGCGACCTTCCTCTCCGGCACGACTATCAGCAACTCACTGACTGAATTGTACCTGCTGTTCAAGTACCTGCGCCCGAAGGAGCTGGAACGGCAGGACATAAGGTGTTTCGACGCTTGGGCGGCGATATTTGCCAAGAAGACGACGGATTTTGAATTTAACGTGACGAACAATGTGGTCCAGAAGGAGCGTTTCCGCTACTTCATCAAAGTGCCGGAGCTTGCCGCCTTCTATAATGAAATCACGGACTACCGCACGGCGGAGGATGTGGGCGTTGACCGTCCTGCCAAGAACGAGATACTGCACCATATACCGCCCACGCCGGAACAGGAGGACTTCATACAGAAACTGATGCAGTTCGCCAAGACGGGCGATGCCACCTTGTTGGGCAGGCTGCCGCTTTCGGAAACGGAAGAAAAGGCGAAGATGCTCATCGCCACGGACTATGCCCGGAAAATGGCACTCGACATGCGCATGATAGACCCGAATTACGAAGATCATCCCGACAACAAAGCGAGTCACTGTGCCAAGATGATCGCGGAGTATTATCAAAAATACGACGCCCAGAAAGGCACGCAGTTCGTTTTCTCTGATTTGGGGACATACCAGCCGGGCGACGGGTGGAACGTCTATTCGGAAATCAAGCGCAAACTGACGGAGGACTACGGTATACCGCCAAGCGAGGTGCGCTTCATTCAGGAGTGCAAGACCGACAAGGCGCGGAAGGCGGTGATAGACGCCATGAACGCCGGGACGGTGCGTGTGCTGTTCGGCTCTACCTCTATGCTCGGAACGGGTGTGAACGCCCAGAAACGGTGTGTGGCTATCCATCATCTCGATACGCCGTGGCGACCGTCCGACTTGCAACAGCGTGACGGACGCGGAGTTAGGGCAGGTAATGAGATTGCCAAACATTTCGCCGGGAACAACGTGGATGTAATCATCTACGCGGTGGAGAAGTCACTGGACAGCTACAAGTTCAACCTCCTGCACTGCAAGCAGACTTTCATAAGCCAGCTCAAAAGCGGTGCGATGGGTGCGCGTACCATCGACGAGGGGGCAATGGACGAAAAATCGGGCATGAATTTCTCGGAATACATGGCGTTGCTCTCCGGCAATACCGACCTGTTGGACAAGGCGAAACTGGAAAAGCGGATCGCATCGCTCGAAGGGGAACGCAAGTCGTTCAACAAGGGCAAGCGTGATTCGGAGTTCAAGCTGGAGTCAAAGACCGGCGAGTTGCGCAACAACACGGCTTTCATAGATGCCATGACGGAGGACTGGAACCGCTTCCTGTCGGTGGTGCAGACCGACAAGGAGGGCAACCGCCTTAATATAATAAAGGTGGACGGAGTGGATTCCGCCGATGAGAAGGTCATCGGAAAGCGTTTGCAGGAGATAGCCAAGAATGCCACGACCGGAGGGTTGTACACGCAGGTCGGTGAACTTTACGGTTTTCCGATAAAGGTGGTGAGCGAAAGGATACTCAAAGAGGGATTGGAGTTCACCGACAACCGCTTCGTGGTCGAGGGGAACTACAAGTACACCTACAACAACGGGCATCTGGCGATGGCTGACCCGTTGGCCGCCGCCCGCAACTTCCTCAACGCGATGGAGAGGATACCCTCCATCATCGACCAGTACAAGGCGAAGAACGAGGTGCTGGAGATGGAGATACCGCAGTTACAGGAGATAGCGGGTAAGGTGTGGAAGAAGGAGGACGAGCTGAAGCAGTTGAAGTCCGAACTTGCCGCCCTTGACCGAAAAATTCAGCTGGAGCTTGCGCCACCCACGCCCGAAGTCGCAGAAAAGGAGAATGAAGGGCAACAGCTCAAGCCGGAAGCGGAAGATGTGAGGAACAGGCAGGCGCAATATCCCGAAAATGCACCGCCGCAGATACGCAGTCCGGCGGATAGTATCGTTGCCAACCATGTCATAATCGGGCGTCCGGGACTGTATGCCAAGGAGGAAACCCGGTCCAAAGGATTGAAAATATAACCTAAGGAATTTTATCTGAAGTATTAATAAGGGCTATCCCAAAAGGTCTAAAAGTAAATTTTATCCTTTCTGCAAGTATCTATAGGATGGCAACTGCATTTTTTTCTTTTTGGGCAGCCCTTATTAAAATTTATTCTTATTTTAGGTTATATACATTCATGTCCATTTATGTAAAAAATTCCTGCTGACCTTGTTTATGTCTTGTCAGTCACCATTTGCAAAACCATATTTGACCCTCAAAGAGGCTGAATTTGATAAGTAACTTGCTACATACTCATAATAAGGAGCTAAATAGAACACGAATGGGAAATACACAAATGCTAAACTAAAGAAGATATTGGCCAAAATAAACGCTATACCGAGAGAGAAACTTGATTTTTCAACTTCCTAAAACGGTGTTGTTCAAACATTTCTACTTATTTGTACTTGCCAGTTGAACCTACGCTTCCCTAATAAAATGTCTATGGTAAAAAGTTAAAAAATCCTCCCACTTTTGTTAGATATATTTTTTTGTGTAATTTTGTAATCGTTATGCGGCAGTAATAATATACATATTAATACGAGTTAGTAATCCTGTAGTTCTCACATGCTACGAGGAGGTATTAAAAGGTGCGTTTCGACAATGCATCTACTGTAGTATATTATTGCTTAATCCAAATGAATATTATAAATTTAGGAATTCTTGCTCACATTGATGCAGGAAAAACTTCCGTAACCGAGAATCTGCTGTTTGCCAGTGGAGCAACGGAAAAGTGCGGCCGTGTGGATAATGGTGACACCATAACGGACTCTATGGATATAGAGAAACGTAGAGGAATTACTGTCCGGGCTTCTACGACATCTATTATCTGGAATGGAGTGAAATGCAATATCATTGACACTCCGGGACACATGGATTTTATTGCGGAAGTGGAGCGGACATTCAAAATGCTTGATGGAGCAGTCCTCATCTTATCCGCAAAGGAAGGCATACAAGCGCAGACAAAGTTGCTGTTCAGTACTTTACAAAAGCTGCAAATCCCGACAATTATATTTATCAATAAGATTGACCGTGCCGGTGTGAATTTGGAGCGTTTGTATATGGATATAAAAACAAATCTGTCGCAAGATGTCCTGTTTATGCAAACTGTTGTCGATGGATCGGTTTATCCGGTTTGCTCCCAAACATATATAAAGGAAGAATACAAAGAATTTGTATGCAACCATGACGACGATATATTAGAACGATATTTGGCGGATAGCGAAATTTCACCGGCTGATTATTGGAATACGATAATCGCTCTTGTGGCAAAAGCCAAAGTCTATCCGGTGCTACATGGATCAGCAATGTTCAATATCGGTATCAATGAGTTGTTGGACGCCATTTCTTCTTTTATACTTCCTCCGGCATCAGTCTCAAACAGACTTTCAGCTTATCTCTATAAGATAGAGCATGACCCCAAAGGGCATAAAAGAAGTTTTCTAAAAATAATTGACGGAAGTCTGAGACTTCGAGACGTTGTAAGAATCAACGATTCGGAAAAATTCATCAAGATTAAAAATCTAAAGACTATTTATCAGGGCAGAGAGATAAATGTTGATGAAGTGGGTGCCAATGATATCGCGATTGTAGAAGATATAGAAGATTTTCGAATCGGAGATTATTTAGGTGCTAAACCTTGTTTGATTCAAGGATTATCTCATCAGCATCCCGCTCTCAAATCCTCCGTCCGGCCAAATAAGCCCGAAGAGAGAAGCAAGGTGATATCCGCTCTGAATACATTGTGGATTGAAGACCCGTCTTTGTCCTTTTCCATAAACTCATATAGTGATGAATTGGAAATCTCGTTATATGGTTTGACCCAAAAGGAAATCATACAGACATTGCTGGAAGAACGATTTTCCGTAAAGGTCCATTTTGATGAGATCAAGACTATCTACAAAGAACGACCTATAAAAAAGGTCAATAAGATTATTCAGATCGAAGTACCACCCAACCCTTACTGGGCCACAATAGGGCTGACTCTTGAACCCTTACCGTTAGGGGCAGGGTTGCAAATCGAAAGTGACATCTCCTATGGTTATCTGAACCATTCTTTTCAAAATGCCGTTTTTGAAGGGATTCGTATGTCTTGCCAATCTGGTTTACATGGATGGGAAGTGACAGATCTGAAAGTAACTTTTACTCAAGCCGAGTATTATAGCCCGGTAAGTACACCTGCTGATTTCAGACAGCTGACCCCTTATGTCTTCAGGCTGGCTTTGCAACAGTCAGGTGTGGACATTCTCGAACCGATGCTCTGTTTTGAGTTGCAGATACCCCAAGTAGCGAGTTCCAAAGCTATTACAGATTTGCAAAAACTGATGTCTGAGATTGAAGACATCAGTTGTAATAATGAGTGGTGTCATATTAAAGGGAAAGTTCCATTAAATACAAGTAAAGACTATGCCTCAGAAGTAAGTTCGTACACTAAGGGCTTAGGCATTTTTATGGTTAAGCCATGTGGGTATCAAATAACAAAAGACGGTTATTCTGATAATATCCGCATGAACGAAAAAGATAAACTTTTATTCATGTTCCAAAAATCAATGTCATTAAAATAATGGAGCGGTCAGGAAATTTCTATAAGGCAATACGGTTGGGATATATACTTATCTCCATTCTTATCGGATGTATGGCATATAATAGCCTCTATGAATGGCAGGAGATAGAAGCATTAGAACTTGGCAATAAAAAAATAGACGAGCTCCGAAAAGAAATAAACAATATCAATATTCAAATGATAAAATTTTCTCTATTGGGTGAAACAATACTGGAATGGAACGATAAAGATATCGAGCATTACCATGCACGGCGTATGGCAATGGACAGTATGCTCTGCCGTTTCAAGGCCACCTATCCAGCAGAGCGCATCGATAGTGTGCGCAGTCTTTTAGAGGATAAGGAACGACAGATGTTCCAGATAGTCCGGTTAATGGATGAACAACAATCTATTAACAAGAAGATAGCCAATCAAATTCCGGTTATTGTACAGAAAAGTGTGCAGGAACAGTCCAAAAAGCCAAAACGAAAAGGTTTCTTAGGCATATTCGGCAAAAAAAAGGAAGTAACTCCAGCAGTATCAACCACTATCCTTCATTCGGTCAATAGAAACGTAATCAGCGAACAGAAAGTGCAGGATCGCCAATTGTCGGAACAAGCCGACAGCCTTGCAGCTCGTAATGCAGAACTTAACAGACAACTGCAAGAATTGATTTGCCAAATAGAAGAAAAGGTACAAACCGAACTGCAAAGCCGGGAAAACGAAATAGTTGCCATGCGTGAAAAGTCATTTATGCAAGTAGGCGGTTTAATGGGATTCGTTCTTCTATTGTTGTTAATTTCCTACATCATCATACATCGTGATGCAAAAAGCATTAAACAATACAAGCACAAGACAACTGATTTGATAAGGCAACTGGAACAATCCGTACAACGGAACGAGG
>ERZ780091.70-NODE-70-length-16372-cov-3.04137_pt1 | contig 16372 bp, 9 predicted proteins | sample MGYA00511021_ERZ780091 | MGnify/ENA primary metagenome ERZ780091 (study PRJEB29588, sample SAMEA2150994) | human gut metagenome | biome: human gut; feature: human-associated habitat; material: faeces | place: Denmark | collected 2008/2010 ... | reverse complement strand
CACCCGATTGGCGGTTTCGTTGGGCATCTCCAATGTGGCAGCCAAGGCGCTGATGGCGACACTTACGTTGGGGCTTTCGGCGGCAATCACGGCCTTGATTTATCTTTGGAATAAATACAGTGATAGAACAGCGGAAGCTCAAAAGAAGCTAAATGCTGAAATCGAGAAGACCGGAACCGCTATTCAGCAAATATCCAATGATGTGGACTTTGAAACCCGCATTGCCGAAGCGGCCGGAAAGTCGAAGAAAGAGCTGATTGAACTTCGGAAAGAAGCTGCTAAAACAGCTCTTGCCATGGCAGATATCGCTTTCGATGAAGTCAATGCTAAGTTTATGAAGGGTGATGCCACAAAAGAGCAACTGGAAGCTGCTCGCGAGAACTCTCAAAAAGCATGGGACTATTACAATAAAACGATGCAGGATGCGGTTATCCTCGATTATGAGGAACGCGCCGAAAAGAAGAAAAAGGATAATGACAAGCAGGGCAAGGCTGATGAATTTGCTGAAGCCGAACTCAAAGCACGCCAGAAGATAAACGACATGACCATTGCCCTGATGAAAGAGGGCGAGGAAAAGAAAAAAGAACTGGCACTAAAGCAGTTTGATGAAGAGCTGGCGCGCATCGACCGGGAAGAGCGCGACCGTCTGAAGGCTTTGCAGGCAGCGCAGAAGAACGGAATGGCAGTAACGCCCGGACAAGTGGCTACCGTGAAGGACCAGGCAACCCGGCAACGGAACCTGGCCGGAGAGCAATACATGAAGGATTATTATGACATATCGAAAGAATATGCCGATAAGGACAAGAAACTGAAGGAAGAGGAAGAACAATCGTGGATTGACTATAATAAGGAATACGGCACTTACCAGGAAAAGCGCATCGCCATCGTCAAGGATTACGAAAACAAGATAGCCAAAGCCAGGACCGGTGGTGAAAAAGCATCCCTCAAAAAGGAACAGGACAAGGTATTGAAAGAACTCGATTTGGATAACCTGAAAAAAGGAATAGACTGGACTTCTGTCTTCGGCAATTTGGATAAAGTGTCTACCGATGCCCTTGGCAGATTGAAGAAGCAGCTTCATGACTTCATCAAGGAACAGAAGAACCTTTCTCCCGAGAATATCAAAGAAATTGTTCAAGCCATCAACAGCATCGAGCAGGAAGAGAAACAGCGTTCCCCTTTCCAAGCGATAAGCGACTCCTTCGCCGTTCTGACCAAAGCCAACAAGGAAGCGGCGGAAGCCCGTAGGGAATATAACAAGGTGCTGGCAGAAGGTACAGAGCAGGAAAAGGAGGATGCCGCAGCCAAACTGGACAGTGCCGAAGCGGCCAGGCGCAAAGCCCGGGCAGAAGCTACTGACTCCCTGCATGCCGGTGTGGACAAAGCCCGTGAATATGCGGAAGTGGCCGAAGGCGTGTTGGGCATCATCAACGAACTGGGCATAGAGACTCCTGAATGGCTGGACGGCTATATGGAGGGCATGAATGAGATTATGAACGGTCTTGCACAGATGGACCTGACCAAACCGATGACGGTTCTGACCGGCGGACTGCAGACCATAAAGGGGGCTGTGAAGTCAATAGTCTCCCTGGGCGGTACCATCAGCCTATTCAATAGTGCCGATTATTCGGACTACAACGAGATGGTTGCCAAGTATGACGTGCTTCTGGATGTATGGGATGCCTTGCTGAACAAGAAGAAAGCCTACATCAAAGAGAGTTACGGGGCAGAGGCGACACAAGCCGGTGCGGAAGCCCTGAACCTGCTGAATGCGGAACGGGAAGTAACAAAGCGTTTGGCGAATTCCCGGCTGGGTTCCGGTTCCTCTGCCGGGTCGCACTCGTTGCAGTACCGGATGTGGAAGGGCTCTTATAAATATGAGGGAAAGAACTGGCGGGATGTAGCCGGAGATATATCCAAACAGCTGGACGGTGTGAAATTTGACGGCATGAGTGACATGCTGAACATGACCGGTGAGCAGCTGGAATGGATAAAAACGAATTATACCGGACTGTGGTCTGCCATGGACGGTGACTTCCGTGGATATCTGGACAACATCATTGAATACGGCGAGGCCGAAAAGGAAATCCTCGAATCGGTAAAAGAGCAGGTAACCGGTATTTCCTTTGACAGTTTTGAAGACTCATATCTGAATATGCTGTCTGACATGAGCCTGAAGAATGCGGATTTTGCCAAGGACTTTGAAAAGAAGTTGCAGGAATCCATCCTTCGCTCGATGCTGGCAAAGAATTATTCCACCCGGATACAAGCCTTGTACGACAGTTGGGCGAAGGCCGGTGAAGACGGAACTTATACACAGCAGGAGATAGAAGACTTAAGAAACATGCAAAGCCAACTGACCGATGCCATGCTGGCAGAGCGGGACAAGATGGCGGCAGCCTTCGGTTGGAGTGCGGATGACGGCAGCAGTTCCTCTTCCCAGTCAGGACGTGCAGGCGCAGTGACTACCATTACAGAAGAGACAGCCGGCAAGATAGAGGGTATCGCCACGTCCATGCAGATACACGTTATCAGTATGGATGACAAGATGACGGATATATCGCAATATGCGTATGAGGCTATCGGCATTCTTAACACGATTGCGGAGAATACGGCTTTCTGCAAGTATCTGGAAGGCATTGCCGATGGGATGGAGAGAATGGAACGGGACGGAGTAAAAATGAGATAATTATGAAGATATTGGAAGGATTACTCACTATCAATGGTGTGGATATATATAAAGAGTATAACGCTTTCCTGGCAGAAGATAGTGCTGTCAGCCATTCTAACTATGATGAACTGCTGAAGGTTCCTGTCATGAAAGCATATACAACTGTGTCGTTTCGTGAAGAGAACGGGGAGCGTTTGCCGGATGTGCTGCCGGAACCGCATTACGAGGCTCGCGACGTAACGTTGCAGTTCGGCATACTTACCGGCACGAAGGAGGAGTGGTACCGGAAATTTGTAGCCTTCCAGACTTTTCTTGGAAGTGGCTGGCTGGTATTGTCTCTGCCGGAACTGGGAACTACCTACCGGATGTATTTCAAGAGTTGCACGAACCAGCAGATGATGACCCCTTTCAAAATCGGAGACAAGTTTTACGGAAAGATGAAACTGAAGTTCCGGGAGCCGAATCCTTATACAACGATTGACCCTTTAAATAACGATTAAACGCTGTTCAAATGAAGCTGAATATCTATAACCAATCCGGCGAACTTAAGCTGACTGCCGGCACGTCTCCGTCATCCACGCTCAATCAGGAGCTGATGACCGAAGATGCCATCTCCGCCAGCTTCACACATCCTTTTTTCGTGCTGCTCGAGGTGAACGACTACGTGCTGCTCGAGGGCGTGAAATATAGTATCAAGAAAGAGTACAAGCCGAAGCAGAAGAACATGCAGACGTACAGCTACTCTGTGAAGTTCTACGCGCCGATACACGACGCCGGGCAGGTGATGTATCTGAACCTGACGGACGGGGCTTACGAACCGCAGTTCTCGCTCAACGGCAGCCCGAAGGCTCACCTGCAGAAGTGGGTGGAGAATATGAACCGCATCTACGGCCGCGAGGTGTGGGCCGTGGGAGATGTGGCGGAGGCTTCGTGGCAGACGATAGACTACGACAATACCACCTGCTGGGATGCGCTAACCAGGATATCGGATGCTTTCGAGCTGGAATGGTGGGCGGACGGCTTCAAGGTGAACCTGACCCGCTGCGAGCGCGGAGAACGCGTTTCGTTGGGCTACATGCAAGGGCTGACATCACTTACCCAGGCAGAGAACAGCGAGGATGTACAGTTCTTCACCCGTCTGATTCCGCTGGGATCAACAAGGAATATAGACCGCAGCCGCTACGGATATACCCGCCTGCAGCTGCCGGACAAGGCGAAGTATGTGGACCGCAATACGCAGTATGGATTATACGAGCATGTGGAAGAGGCTGCTTTCGCTGAAATCTTCCCACATTACACCGGTACGGTGTCCGTAGTGCGGTCTGAAGAGAAGACAGACGACGAAGGCAAGAAGTTCACTGTCTTTTATTTCAACGACGAGAATATGATGTTCGACCCGAACAAGAACGAGATAGCCGGCTTGGTGAAGCGCCTCTCCTTCCAGACCGGTGACCTTGCCGGTCAGGGAAATTCTGATAACGGGAATTACTGGTTTGACGCGAACTACAATTCTGATACACTGGAATGGGAAATCATCAACACATATCCCAACGGGGAGATGCAGATACCCGGCGGTAATCTTATTCCCCGTCCGGAGGATAAGTATATTCCCTGGAACTTCCGCATGCCGGAATCGTATGAGGTGCAGGCGGAACTGGAATACGAGGCCGCAGTAACGAGCTTTCTGGAGAAGTACAGCGATGACATATCAATCTACGGCGGCGATACGGACTATACCTATGTGGACAGATACAAGGTGACACTGCAGCCGGGACAGCGAGTTCGGCTGCTGAGTGCCAAGTATTTCGCTGGCGGCTATTACGACACCCGGATGACGAAGGTTGTTCGGAAACTGGACAACCTGAGCATCGCCACCATCGAATGCACCAACAAGGTGGGCAAGGGCTGGAAGCGGACGGTGGAAACCAGTCTGTCGCAATTGCAGTATGTGGTGGCAGCCGGTGGCGGTCCGGGCTCCGGAAGTGGCGGCGGCTCTGTCGTAACTGAAGTCTCGGACAAACTGAAGAAGGACATACTGGTGAACTCGGCCGCCGTGGGCTATATCAAGAAGGGCGACGTGGTGGCTGCCGGGCAGACCTGGGAGAGTATATTCCGCAACATGCTGTACCGGCCGGTGGGCGCAGAACTACGCAGCAGCATATCGACCTCGAACGACGTGGAATACGGCACGCCGAAAGGGTATATCACCTACACGGCCACGCGCAACGGTCAGGGAGCCATGACGGAAGCCTACTATGATGACAAGAAGGAGAACAAGCTGAGCTTCTCGGAAGAGAATTCCGGTATCCAGACGGCTGTCAGGCGCCTGACGGGTGTCTATACACAGAGGGAGACCTACAAGGCTACGGTGACCTATGGCGCGTCTGCAGACGGGCAGCTGCCGGAAAAGACATTGAACGACACCATCAGCGTAAACGTGCGCCGCAAGTGGTTTGCCGGGGTTGTGGACTCTGTGCCTGCCACATCGGCCCAGGTACGGTCACTCGGCAGCGGCGGGATGTACACCGGCTCCGGCAGCTACAAGTTCAGTGTCGGCCGGTGGAAGACAATCGTAATCTGCATACCTGAGGGAACCGTGAGCGAGCTCACCCTGACCGCATATCCCGGCAACTTCATCGAAGACGCCGGAGTGTGCAGCGGCCCCGCCTCCATCTCCGTGGAGGGCGCCAACGGCAGCACGGCCAAGGACTACAGCATGTGGGTGATACGGACCGACGGCACGAACGATGCCGATACATTCACATTCAAAACGAGTTGACATGGTAAAGATAAACGGAAGCAGCTTCGCGCTGCAATACAAGAGGACAACGTACCGGCCTATCGACAGCTCGTCTGTATTCGATACCATAGAAGACGCACGCGTGTACGCGAGGAACACCGACACCGAAGCCTATTTCCCCTATGCGGGACAGCTCGTGTCCACCCTTGAGAACGGGGGCGCCGTCTACAAGCTGTCGAAGGACGACAGCATACCGGAGACCGACGGGAAGAGGCACTTCAAGCTTGACCCTATAGGCAGCAAGAACGACAACGACGACCGCTACGTGCGCAAGGATATCGCCGAGACCATCGAGAAGCTGATGACCTTCATCGAGGGCATCAACGTGAAGGGTACGGCAACGCTGAACGAGATTATACTGCTGAAAGATATTGTATCAAAAAACTTTGCCGCCGGTGGCAGCGGTTTCGGCATCTACCGGGACGCGGACGGCAACTACCATCTCGACATCGACTTTGTGGACATCCGGAAGAAGCTGAGCGTGGAGGACATCCAGGTGCAGCAGTCCACCTATGTCGGGGGCAGGCAGTACAATACCGGCGGTGGCATCATCTGCAACCGCGTGGAGGACAAGGGCGCATACTGGCGCTGCTATTTCAAGACCACTGATTCGGAAGGCCGTACCGTGTACAACACCTTCCAGGAGGATGACCAGGCCATCTGCGAGACGTTCAACCTGAAATCGGGCAACCACTACTACTGGCGGCTCGTGACGGGTACGGGAGACGACTACATAGACCTCTCCAAAGACGACTGTGCATCGGGCAGCGACATCCCGCTTGCCGGAGACAGCATCGTGCAGCTCGGCAACCGGACGGACACGGGCCGACAGGGTGCCATTGTATGGGACAGCGTTACCGCCGGAGGGCCTTATGTGCGCATATACAATGGGATAAACTCGTACACGATGCCCGAACCGTTGATTGACTTCAATACGGTGCTCAGCGAGATTACCGCCAAGTTCATCAACCAGGCCACGGGTAAGGACATGGACAAGACACTTGACGACATGCAGGTGAATCTCGACATTATCAAGCAGCAGACGGACAAGGAGTACACGATGTGGTTCTACGACTATGAGCCTACACTTGGCAACATACCCGCTTCGGAGTGGACTACCGCGGAGCTGAAGGCCATGCACGACCAGGACCTGTTCTACAATACCGCTACCGGGCAGGGCTACCGGTTCGAGTCGGGTGTCTGGAATGAAATCACCGACCATCTGACGCTGAAGGCTCTGGAAGATGCTGCCAAAGCGCAAGATACGGCAGACAGCAAACGGCGTACATTCGTGTCGCAGCCTACCACATTTGATGACTATGATGTGGGAGACATATGGTTGAATGCGACATATAATGACGGCACTATAACTTATAAGAATGATGCCCTTGTTTGTATTCGCGCAAAAAAAGCCGGGGAAAACTTCTACATATCCGATTGGCAGCCTTCCTCCACTGCAACGACAGCCTATATCGAGAATCTGGGAGACCGCATCACGCTTGCGGTGACGGATTCGGAAAATGGCATTGCCGAAGCTACGAGGCTCGCGAATCAAGGGATAAGCGATGCCTACGATGCCTATTATGCCGCACGGGGAGCGCAGAGTACGGCGGATGAGAATACAGCGGCCATCCAGGTGACAAAGGATGCCATTGCCTCACTGGTGGAGGGCATCCACTTCGACGGCTCCGGAAACATTACGAATATCAGCACCTCCGGACTTGTGACGACCGGGAACTTCAACTCGCTGCTGTCGAAGAAAGTGAGTTTTGATGCGGCGGGGCATATCACGAACATCGACAAGTCGGGGCTCATCACCGAATCAAACCTTGTGCAGATGTTTGCAGAGAAAACCGCTTCGGATGGTTATGTAAAGAAATCGTATATAGCCGCTTTCGTTACCGAACTGCCCGACGGGAGGTTCCAGAGCAATGCGCTGGTGAGTGCCGACCAGATACGTCTTGAAGGAATTGTTACGGCAAACAGTTTTTTCAAGATATTAGAGAATGGGGCTATTGAAGCCATAAGCGGTACAATCGGGGGTATCAAAATAACTAACGAAGGTCTTGGTTCCTATATTTCCGGTTGGCATCCGATTGATATTCCGGCAATGAAGCTTTCAAATTCCGGCTTGCATTTTTCTAAGGGTATTCAGTATAATCATGCAGGAGGACCACAATTCGCATCTTACGATGTGGATATCGGTGCAGACGGGATTTCTGTCATCGTGGAGGATTCCTCCGGCGGACGTTTTTATGATGTAATGAATGTCGTAGCCGGAAGACATGGCCTTAAGATATCCAACTTAGGCGTATTCAAAACTTCTGATGGTGGAAATACTTGGGTAGAAATATGAAAAACAAGTAATATAGCAAGAATCAGATGAAATTTAATTTTAGAAAAATCGAGGCCCAGACCTCTTTCGAAGGTGGAAAACAGACCTTCGACGCAGCCGAGACCGTCGGCAATGAAATGATGTACAACGGCAGCATCCTGCTGGACATAGGCTTTGAGGAGCTGGCCAGACAGATTTACTACTCCACAGAAACGGTGGAAGTGCCTGAACGTTATTGCAAGGCATTGGAACTTGTAGTGAAGAACTCTCGGCTCATAGCGGCCATTAAACGGGAAATTATCAACCAATTAAAATCTGAACAATGAAAATAGTAAGGAACGGGTTTATCCCTTTTAAGGGTTTTACCGCAATCAATCTGTTCGGCATTCTGTTTGTCCGTGATGATAGTTTTTTGGATGGCATAGCCATTAATCACGAACTTATTCATACGCAACAAATGCGTGAGTTACTTTATATCCCCTTTTATGCGTGTTATGTGGTGGAGTGGCTCGTTCGGCTTGTGTTGCCCGGTAATGCATACCGAAACATCAGTTTTGAGCGGGAGGCTTTTGCTTGTCAGACCGACCTTTCGTATACGGGACACCGAAAACCATACGCATGGTTGAACTATATGATAAAATAGTGACATGGGCTACATCAGGTTCGTTCTCAGCAAGCGCGTGACCGGGAGTGACGGCGGTGCCACGAATGCCGTTATCAGCCGTATCGAGAGTGACATGGCCGACACGGGCATGCTCGAGACGAACCTGATAATGCACGCCCTTGCCGCGCGTGGCGGCAAGGTTATTGAGATTGTAGACTTCATACTGGACTCAAGCAGGCTTGATGACAACGATATATTAGGATAGGTTATGGATAAATTAAACAGAAACTTCGTTCGTGGCAACATCCTCAGGGCCGAGGAACTGAACGAGCTTGTCGGAAAAATCAACGAGTTCGCCAAGTGCGTTAATGACAACAGCCTCGAGACGAACAAGGCGGCGATGCAGAACTTGAAAAACGCCCTGCAGGAAGTGAGGAATGCGCAGCTTGTCATCGGTACCGACCCAGGCACAGCCTTCGACGGCGCTTCCGGTGCGACGCTTGAACAGATTGTGCGCGAACTGGCCGGAGGCGCGGGAACCATGTACAGCGTATATGTCCGGAACAACATGGCCTCGCTCGGCTTCGCCACGCAGTACGGCGAGGAGTGCGTGCTTGACTTCTCCTTCATCTCGCAGTATCGCGACAGCCTGGACGAACCCTACAAGTCTACCGGAGAACTCGGCCTGTGCACCATCATGATGAAGAACGCCAAGTATGCCGACTTCACCGTGGTGAAGCAGATGGAAGTCTCTTCGGGCGTATCCATCAGGCAGGACATAGCCGAATGGCTGTCATCAGGAAGCAACAGCGTGAAGATTTCCATCAAGGGGGAGAATACCGACAAGACCACCGCACCGGTAACTTACAACGTGCAACTCACGTCATTGGGCATCAGCGCCCCGAACTTCGCCTGGTGGACCGCCTTCTCCGGAGACATCAACATCCCGATGATAATCAACGGCAACATCAACAAGACGCTGCACTTGGCCGTCACCGGCGACGGCTACAGCCAGAGCTACGACAAGGCGATAGGCACAGCCGTGTATCTGGATACTCCGTATATCTACTTGCTGGAGCATCCGGGAGCGACGGGCGTATACAACGTGAGTTTCTATCTTTCCAACTCCGACAATACCATCCAGACAAAATCCGTATCGGTCAACATCATGTGCATCGCCACTGCCGGAGAAGCGGTGAAGCTTATGTGCGTGAACAACGTAGCGGAGCAACTTACCAACTGGCAGGACAACAAGGTGTTTGATTACGCCATCTACGACGGTCTGTCCGCACTGACCGAGGCAAGGTTCTCCATCACCAGAGACGGCATGGAGGTGTACAGTTCCGAGAATGACGCCATCGTGGCGAACGCAAGGAACACCTTCACCTACCCGATGGAGGTGGAGACGGATGACGATGCCGACTTCGGCGTCACGGTCGGCGTGACGGACGGTGCGGATGCCCTGACGGAACCCATTGCCCTGCCGGTGAACAACTCGCTGGGCTATTCGGCTACGGCAGGCGCCGCACTCTATATCAATCCTCGGACCCGTGCCAACTCGCAGACGAATTACAGGAGCGTCATCAACGAGGCGGACAAGACGGCCGTACCGGTAGAGTGGAGCAACCTGAACTGGAGCAACGACGGATGGGCGGCTGACGCCGACGGAGTGAAGGCACTGAAGATATTCGCCCGCAGCAGGGCCGTGATAGACTACCGCCCCTTCGCCACGGAAGCCGCCCGCCGGGGCAAGACCATCGAAATCGACTTCAAGGTGGAGAATCCCTCGGATGCCAGCAAGGACATCATCACCATTGCGGAGAACAACGTAGGCCTGCGCGTGTCGGGCGAGAACGTATCCTTCTTCTCCCAGTCCATGCAGGAGAGCTCGACGCAGGACGTACCTATAGACAACGGTGTGCGTATCCGCCTGACAGTAGTCGTGATGCCCGATGCCTACGGGAATGCAGGGTTCAACATTGTGGCCATCTACATCAACGGCAAGAAGAACCGGCAGTATGCCTACGAGAACAACGACTACTTCCGCAATGACGGCAAGATTGTGCTGGGTAGCGATTATGCCAACCTCTACCTGTACGGGCTGCGTGTCTACGACAGTGCATTGCCTTCGGAAGCCGTACAGAAGAACTATATCAACCAGCTGGTGACCACCGACGAGAAGCTTGCGGAGAAAAACGTCAACCTCGTGCTGGACGGTGAGGGTGTGAATATCGACTTCAATGCCACGAAGCTGCTGTACAACGTGTTTGTGGTAGACAAGCCTTTCCCGAACCTGATGAACCCTTCGGGCGTGGCGGGTAATCTGGAAGTCTTCTTCAAGGACAAGCCGGAGAGGAACTTCACGCTTACCAATCTGCTGGTGGAAGGCCAGGGTACATCTTCCAAAAAATACCTGGAGTGGAATATTAGATTTAAGATGAAAGGGCTGAAGGACGCTGATGGAAACAAGATAGCCTCCATCGCGACCTATGCCGACGGTACCACGGACAAGAACTGTGTGCTGATGTACGACAACGTTCCGAAGTCCGGGCGCCTGACCGCCAAGAAGAACTGGGCGAGCTCCATGCAGGACCACAAGGCAGGCAGCGTGGATGCCTACGATGCCCTCTTCAAGGAGACAGGCATGAAGAACGAGGCGATGGCTGCCGACCCGAAGATACGTGTGGCCGTCTATCAGGAACCGTTCATCGGCTTCTCGAAGTCCGTGAACGAGGAAGGGCAGGATGTATATACTTGCATGGGAGAATTTACGTTCGGCCCGGACAAGGGAGATGACCTTTGTTTCGGTTATGATACGGAGGCTTTCCCGGAACTTCTCTCTGTAGAGGGCTCGGACAACGCACCGCTGGGGGCACTGTTCCGTGTGCCCTGGAACCGCGGCAAGTCATACTGGGCGTACAATGCCGATGAGGAAGCCTTCCAATATAATGATACCAATTGCTGGGACTTCGACGCCGGAGAGCTGAATGCCGACGAGACCGAACCGCTCTCTGCGCAGAGGTGGATAGATTCCTATAACGCCGTATATGTCTGCAACAACCGCATCCGTCCGTTTGGCGGCACGCTGGCGGAGCTGAATGCTTCTGTTGCGGAATATCGGAGCACGGGGTATGAGTACTGGATTGCCAAGACCGGTGATGCCGACCTCTACAATCTGTACTACTATGAGGCGGCGGAAGGGAAATTCATCCCTTCGGATATCGGGGCCGGGCAGATTAACCTCAAGACACAGCTCAAGGAGTATTTGAGCAGTGATTTATCAGCCTTCACGGCCGACCAGCTGAATGAACTGTTCGTCAATGCGAGGAAGCAGCTTTTCCGGGCTACCATACCCGACTGCTTCGACATCAGCGACGCCGTATTCCATCATAATTTCGTGGAGTTTACGGCCGGAACCGACCAGCGGGCGAAGAACACCTATCCGTATAACTTCTGCACTACCGGCAGCAAGTGGCGGTGGCGCCTGGACGATGCCGACACCATCTTCCCGATAGACAACCAGGGTCAGGACCGCAAGCCCTACCACTGCGAGATGCACGATGTTTACAGTAACGGCCAGCCCATCTGGAACGGCGAGACATCCGTATTCTGGAACATGCTCGAACTGGCATTCAGCGCCGAGATTGCGGCAGGCATGCGGAAGATGCTCAGTGCCATGGAAAGCCTGTGCGGACAATCCTCGGGCACTCCCTATGACAAGGTATATGCCTTCTACAAGAAGTATTATCTCGGCATCAAGAACTATTTCCCGGCCACGCTGGTCAACGCCGATGCCAAACGCTACGAGATAGCCAAGATAGCCTACAACAGCGGCTCTTATACCAACGACACCGACCCTATCACCCAATCGCATGGCGACTTCTGCTCCGCCGAAACCGCCTGGGTGAAGAAGCGCATCATGTACATCATGTCGAAATACAGCTACGGTCTGTTTTCAAACAGCGGAACGGACACCATCATCGTGCGTGCAGCAGGCGACCTGATAGATTACGAGATAACCCCGGCATTCGACATGTACCCGGCCATTGCAAACGGTACCAGCATCGTGCAGGGCGCAAGGACCAAGGCCGGTGAAGTGTGCCGGATGACCATCGACCTCGGCGGCTCTGCCGACCAGCAGAACGCCATCCAGGCGGCGAGCTGGCTGCTCTCCATCGGCGACTGGCACCGGAAGAACGTCAGCGGCACCATGGTGGTCCGTGGCCGGCGCCTGACGGAGCTCATCCTGGGCAGCAAGACCGAAAACGTCATCATCACCATCACCGGGCTTACCCTTGCCGACTGCGGCAGCCTACAGAAAGTCCTGTTGTCAAACATTGCCACCTTGCAGGGTACTCTTGACCTGAGCGCCTGCCAGAACATCCGTGAGATATATGCCGACGGCACGGGGCTCAGCCAGATTAAGGTTCCGGAGGGCGGCAGTCTCGAAGTCATCGAGTATCCGGCAAACAACAAGTACATCGGCTTCAGGAACTTCCCCCTGCTGTCCACCGACGGATTGCGCATCGGCCAGTGTGCCGGAAACATCACGGACTTCTGGGTGGAGAACTGCCCCCTGCTGAGCCCCATGAAGCTGCTGTCTGATGTCATTGAGGCACAACAGTCCCAGGGTGATGCCCACGCGCTGAAACACATCCGCGCCATAGGCTTCAATGAAGAGTATTACACTGCCGACGCACTCGACATGCTCGCCCAGCTCTCCGACGGCAGCTACTCCGGCTTGTCAGCCGAGGGACTGTCCGGCGAAGACCCGATACCGGTACTGGAAGGTACCATTACTGTGCATTCCAAGTACTATCAAGACACGGTGGATGCACTGAGAAGTATATTCGATAGGCTGAACCTAATACTTATCGGTGAAGCGGCCATTCATTTCAAGGACGCGGAAGCCCGGCGCATCTGCCTTGGTGTATGGGATGCCGACAAGGACGGCTATATAACGGAAGAGGAGGCGGCTGTCCAACGGGCAATCAGTGCCAGCACATTTGCAAACAATACGCGGATTGCCTCATTCAATGAGTTCAAGTGGCTAAATTTCACCACCTCGTCCAATAATCTGTTTACCGGATGTACGTCTTTGCAAAGTATCGAATTGCCGGAAAACAGGAATATCAGATACCAATACTTTTACGGATGCGTCTCTCTGGAAAGATGCATAATAGGCAATGGGTGCGACACTATTTCAAAGCAGGCTTTCTACAATTGTGGGGCGTTGAAAGAAATTTCCATTCCTGACACAGTGACAACTATTGAGTCTGGCGCTTTCGGCGGCACCGGAATTTCGGAATTCGTATATCCGCCCCATGTCACAGCAATTAGCGGATTGGGGGATATGCCACGACTGACCCGTGTGGAAATCGGGGAAAATGCCGTGTCGGTTACCGGTATGGGGAATTGTCCTCTGTTAAAGACCCTGATAATACGAACATCAACACCTCCGTCGACCGATTACTGGACACTGCTTAACGCTCCCCGGATACCTGACATCCATGTGCCCGACAATGCTGTCAACGCCTACAAGACATCAAACGGATGGAGCAAGTGGGCTGCGTACATCCGGCCAATGAGTGAGGTGGAAAGTTAGTATAACAACGGGGATATTTTTCTCTCCGCTGTCTATTCCTTGTTCTTTTTAAGTACACATTCCTCCTAAATTCACACAAAGATAAGTATTCCGGATGATTTGAGGAACTTTTAAAGGCCTTTTGATAGGTGTTTAAAGAGTGCCAGAAAACAAATGAAAAATCACATTTCGTTTTGTGTTAATAACTTTAAAAAACCTCACAAAGTGATTTGAGAAAGCATCACAGAACGTTTTGCGGTTTATAAAAAGCACTTCCAACGTTCGCTTACGGAGGAAGTGCTTCACACAAAAACTAAACTAGACTTAACTAAACTATTCTATTGGGGGAGTTTCACAACTCCTATCTGTTCGGTGCAAAGATAAAAAAACATATTTTAATATGCAAAAGGATTCTATAATAAATCGACGTTTTTTCCGATTTTATCGACGGATTAGTCGATTTTTTTAGCTTCTTTGGTCTAAAAATTCTTGAAAAGCTTGTTTATAGCTGTCACTTATCGGGATGTAATTCTTTCCGAACACGATGCGGCCACGGTCTATAATACGTATTTTATTCTTCTGAACAATGTAGGAACGGTGGACGCGCATGAAACGCGAGGCAGGCAGAAGTTCCTCCATTGCCTTCATGCTCATGAGAGACAGGATAGGCTTGGGAGAATCCTCCTCGTAGATTTTGAGATAGTCTTTCAGCCCCTCTATGTACAGAATTTTACTCAATTCGATTTGCACCAGCTTATACTCGCTCTTTACGAAGATGCTCTGAATCTCTTCCTTGGGCTGTTGCAGCAATTCAAACCATTGCACAGCCTTGTTGGCAGCCTGCAGAAAGTCGACGTAGGAGATGGGTTTCAGCAGGTAGTCCAGCGCATTGACTTTGTAGCCGTCTATGGCATACTGGTCGAAGGCGGTGGTAAAGACAATGCGGGTGCCGGAATCGACCATCTTCGAAAATTCCAGTCCGTTCAGTTCGGGCATCTGGATGTCGAGGAAAAGCAGGTCGATGTGCTTTTCGGGCAACTTCTTGATGGCTTGTACGGCACTGGAGTATTTACCGACCAACTCCAGAAACGGGGTCTTGTTGACGTAGCTTTCCAGCAACCCTAGGGCGAGGGGCTCGTCGTCTACAATGGCGCACTTCAGATTCATATCTTTATAATTAAAATAGATTTATACTCTTTCATGTCCTCACTCACTCCTTGCTGCCAGTCGTAATGACCGGGATAGGTCAGCTCCAGACGCTTGCGCACCTGTTCCAGGCCGATGCCGCTTCCGCTTTTATCTGCCACGCTTTTGGGATGATAGCTGTTGGTTATTTCGCAATGTATCTCTCCGGGGCTTTCACTGAAGTGGATACGGATAAAGCTGGGCTCAGTGGGGGAGATGCCATGCTTGAAGGCATTCTCTATGAGGGAAATAAAGATGAGCGGAGCTATTTCCGTACGGCTGTCCGGTCGGACGTCTATCTTTGTTTCCACACGGACGTTGGCAGAGAGGCGGATGCGCATTAGTTCGATGTAGTTGCGGATGAAGTCCATCTCCTTGTCCAGGGTGACGAAGTTCTGCTGATTGTCATACAGCACATGGCGCAGCAGTCGGCTCAGTTCCTGCACGGCAGTCTGTGCCTTGTCGGCATCGAAGGCGATGAGGGCGTAGATGTTGTTCAGCGTATTGAGCAGGAAGTGCGGGTTGAGCTGGTTGCGCAGGTTCTTCAACTCGGCTTCCGTGCGGCTTTTCTCGGCTTCGCGGCGGGCGGCGTCCATCTGCGCCCAGCGGCGGCTCAGCTTGATGGCAGCGCTGAGGCCGGCGGTGAGAATCATGGTCGAGACGTCGCGCAAGATGAATATCCATTTGGGAGGCCCCATGTGCTGACCGTCATCATCGCCGCGCATATGGTTTTGGAATGTGTATTCTTGCCAAAGGTGGGCGCCGGTGGTAATGCAGATGATGAGCAGTGTGTTCAGCAGGAGATACTGCCGGATGCGTCCCTCGAACAAGTAGCGGGGAATGAGGAGGCAGTAGTTGATGTAGAATACAAGGAAGAATGAGAGGGTACTGCTGCTACCGTGGCGCAGATAGTCCGCAAGGCTGATATTGAAGCCGCTGCGTGTCATCATCAGAAAGGGGAAACCGATGACGATACCCCAGACAATGATGTGTATCAGGGTTTCGATGCCGCGGCGGCGTGGGTTAGGGAGCTGTTGTTTCATCATGATACAAAGATACGGATTTTAGGTGGATATTGGAAATATCCGCTGCCTGCGAAGCAAATCTCTGTTCGCAGGTTGCGGATAAGCGTTTCCAGGTTGCGGATATGTATCCCAAGCTTGCGGATGTCTATCCCAAGGCTTGGGATAGAC
>ERZ780091.56-NODE-56-length-17995-cov-2.84824_pt1 | contig 17995 bp, 17 predicted proteins | sample MGYA00511021_ERZ780091 | MGnify/ENA primary metagenome ERZ780091 (study PRJEB29588, sample SAMEA2150994) | human gut metagenome | biome: human gut; feature: human-associated habitat; material: faeces | place: Denmark | collected 2008/2010 ... | reverse complement strand
CAGACTTCATTTGAAAGTTGAAAGGTCGGGCGGCAAGCCGTTTCGGGCCGAATCTTCCTTCATTGAATAGTATTCACCCCGAAAACCTTTCCCCTTTCAAGCCTGTACTTAAAACCGCAGACGGCAACGGAAATGAGCGACTGACGAAAATGTAGATAAACAAACAGACAGCATACAAAAGGGTTCTTACATTGATAACCCATTTGTATGCTGTTCTTGTATCTATCCATAGGGGCACTATTATTTTGTGACAGATGAATATATGGGCAAGCGGTAAATTTCGCTCCCTCCAAAAATATAGAAGAGGTTTATCCGCTGTTGTTCATTAAATGTTTCCCGTTATACTCCCGTTTTAAGGCTTGCTCAATTTCACTCCGCTTGTAGAGGACTTTGCCACCGAGCACATAGTAAGGGAGTGTTCCGTTACTACGATACTCGCTCAATGTTCTTCGGCTCACTTTAAGCATATATGCCACCTCCTTGTCGCACATATATTCATCGTCATTGGGTAATGTCGCCCCATCTTTGGGAATACTGTCAATGATTTCCGACAGCTGGTCGATACTCTCGTGAATGGACTGCATCCACGCATCGTCTTTTGTTCTCATCTCTTGGTACATAATTCAAATTGTTTTTGCTGTTATACTTCGGTTAAATCTCTCTGCCTCGCCATTTGGCTTCTTTTCGCCTATCCTCCACCTTTGTTACTATGCTATCCACATCTTCGGGCAGATAGTATGTGCGATTGCCGATTTTGGTGTAGGCAAGAGTTCCGTTATCTCGCAAAGTCTGTAATGTACGCTTGCTGATTTTCAACTTCTGACAAACATCCTGATGGTCGAGCCAATTGTTTGTCTTCTTCCTGCCACCCTTTACAACGGGTGAGTTCGATACTCGCAGAATAAACTGTTCAATCTTCGTGGCAAATTCCTCGAATGCCTTACGCTCAAAAATGATTAAATCCATACGCTTTTGTTTTATTTGTTTTTAATATTCTCAACCTTTTGTTCCGCTAAGATATAGTCGGCATCAGCACCTATCCAAGCGTTTTGAAGATGTGGCAGTATGTGGCGTTTATTTGGCACTCTATGGCGTCATTCTCCACTCCGCCCACATCGGTAATTTCAGTAATTTTAATCAACCGTTGCCATATCTTCACTGCAAATAAAAGCAGTAAAAAGCATACTGCAATGGGGGTGTCTATACGTGTCATAGACTGACATATCATTGCATATTCAGTGTTATGAATAGCACCACTAAATCCTATTATATCCTTAATCATTGTTATTTCTCTTTTCATCGTCATTTCGTTTTTCTTGATGCAAAGAAATAGATATGTAATCACACCTCAATCATCTTGTGAGCCTGTTGCAGTATGTGGCACGGTTCGTGGCACTTTTAGATGTATATGATGATACATTTTTAAGTATACATCACATTGTAACCAATATTATATAAGAATATCCCCAAGCGATTACCCGTCTCGGATCTTGTCCGTAGCATTGTCGTTTGTCAGACCGATCCCTATCCGTCTGCCAAACTCGTGTTCCGAACAGCCGAAACGGATAGTCGCTGATTCTATGATAGCAGTATAGCGGATAGACCAACTCCCGACACTTCGGCAGTCCGTCTATCCGCTATCGTATTTAAGCCCTTAATTTCCTCAATTAAGCATTTCGTCCTAATACATAATTACCCGTTCAACTTGGGAAGAATCGTGCAGTCTGCACTGCATACGAATCACCCCGAAATGCAATACAATTCATAATTGCCTACATAAACCTAATTAGTTGTGGCAGAATTGTATGCACATTTTCTTTGCAGCAGATAATCGGTCATAATTGTGCACAAAGACAATAGTATTAACTTTCAAAACCATTCAAAAAATGAGTAAAAAACAGACTTTAAGTAAAACAGAGTTGCAGGAAATGACAGGTTTGGATTTCTCCGAGCAGAACTCGCAAATAGAAGAGAGTAGAAAGAAGAGTATTGATGCCGCATTGGAGGATTTCTCTATTGAAAACATCAAGCCACTTCCTCTACCATCAGTAGCGGAGCAAGCCCAAACGGAAGCAGCACCTTCCATTGAAGAGGTGACAGATGAAGTTCCACCTACCAATGTGGTAGAGCAACAGCCACCGACACCACACATCCAACGCCGAGTGAGTAGCAAACAACGCAAGCTCTCGTTGGAGGAGTACCGCAACACCTTTATGCGACCTTACAAGATTGAAGACCGCAGACCGGTATTCATCAGTGGCAAGTTGCGAAAGATGCTCGATAAGTTCGCCTGCAAAATTGGTGAGGATAGAATGAGTATGTCGGGATTATTGGAGAACATCGTCCGCCATCACATCGAACTTTATTCAGAAGATTTCGAGCATTGGAAAGGGATGTAATGCCGCAATGCAAACCTTACCGCCCAACGGCAGTTCGGCCGGACTGCATTACGGCAACTAAATCAGAAAAAGTAATTGAAGCAACCGAAAACCGTAAATGACGGTGGAAGCAGCAAGACCTCAGTCTTGGGGTGTAGCGAGGTTATCTTTCGGGATGCCGAAAAATGTCGGTCGAGCCGCCATTGCACCCGAAAAACCTCACTCCACTCCCGAGTGGAGGCAATCTGCTCCCGATGGTCGCAGATTGTGAAAAGCCGAATTGAAAATCAATAACCAAGTAAAAAAATCGCAATGATGAATTATAAGAAAACAAACAAATCAAAGCCCAGAGGCAGACCACAGATAAGTACCCTGAAACGCCTCACAAAATCAGTAACGGTGAAGTTTTCAAAGCCCGACTATGAGAAGCTACGCCACCGAAGCAAGAATGCCAATCGCACGCTTGCTGAGTACATTCGAGACGCAGCCTTTGACGCACGCATAGTAGCCAAACATTCGGCTGAGGATGCTGCCGTAATCCGCAACCTTACAGGTATGGCAAACAACCTTAATCAGCTAACTAAACTGTCGCATCAGACTGGATTCTATCGAACAAAAAATGTAGTGATGGAGCTGCTTGCCAGGTTGAAGGAGGTATTAAGCGACTACAAAGCCGAAGAAAGGAGGTGCAGATGATAGGTAAAATCAAGAAGGGAAAATCCTTTGGCGGTTGCATACGATATGTGATGGGTAAAGACAACGCCGAAATCATTTCGTCTGACGGTGTACTGCTCGGAACAAATAAGGAGATGATTGATAGTTTCAACTATCAATGCCTCTTAAATCCGAAGATTAAGCAACCGTTAGGACACATTGCACTGAGCTTTAAGAGAGAAGATGCACCACGATTAACCGATGACTTTATGGCTAAAATCGCATTGGAGTATATGGAATTGATGAGCATTAAGAATACCCAATTCATCTTGGTAAGGCATCATAACACCGACAATCCGCATTGTCATTTGGTCTATAATCGCATCAACTATGATGGTAAAGTAATCTCCTCGCAGAACGATTTTAAGCGTAATGAGATTGCCACGAAGAGGCTGAAAGACAAGTATGGATTGACATACGCGGAGGATAAGAGCAAGACCAATGTGAAGAAACTTCACGATCCTGAACGGGTGAAGTATGAGATTCATAATGCTGTTAAGGCTGCTTTGAAACGAAGCCGTACTTGGGGAGAGTTCAATGAGGAGTTGAAACGCAGAGGTATTCTCTTGGAGTTTGTATTTAGGCGAAAAGGTACTCGTGCTTTTGAGGATGTTCAAGGCATACGATTCCAAAAAGATGGTCTGACATTTAAGGCTTCTCAAATCAGTCGTCAGTTCTCTTTTGAGAAATTAAGAGCGCAATTGATATGGGATAAGCCACAAGCACAGACAGAGATTGAGCCTAAACAGAAACCGATAAGGCAAGAAATAGTGCAAAATTACAGCGTTACTGATAGTCTTATTGAAAGCAATGGATTGGGCTTGCTGAATATTCCAGATGCACCATCAGAAGATGAACAACCACCTTCTTGGCAGAAGCAAAAGAAAAAGGAGCGAAAGAAGAATCAAGGAATAAGATTCTAAGCAAACAAATTTTTCACACTTAAAACAAATTGATATGAGTAATAAAAACTTTAATAACAACGACAATGAGTCGTTTATGGAAGGCATCTACGGATGCTTGGAGAGAATCGAAACCGCAGTAATTGAATTGCAAAAGTTTCAACCGAATGAGGGTAATTCCACAGTTCCTAATGTGGACAACACCGCTTTAGTTCAGGAAATTAAGGCTCTTGTAGAAAATGCTACAGGTGCTAATTGTAAGTACACAGAACGCAAGATTCAAGAACTTACAAAGACTCTGAGTGAAAATCTCGGTGTTGTCAATGATAATGTAAAGGGTGTTTCAGGTAAGAATAAGCCCGATTTTGTAGCCATTCAGAACGAGTTTGAAAACCTTAAAAAGTTGACAGCGTCACTTATACCAATGATTGAGGAGTCCAAAGTTCTCCATAGAGAGAATGACTATAATTTCAATTTAAACTTCAATTCCAAACTTGATTGGTTTATGCTTACACTCAATACTATTGTCATCGCATTCTTAGCGTCTGCATATTACTTTGAGTCGCAACGAAATAAAGATGAAGAGGATGACTCTCTCAAATATCGCTACATCAAGATGAAAGGCGATGCTTCGGCAGAGCAGATAGCCACTTTGGAGGACATCTTCGAACTCAATCGCAATACCGAAGCAATTGAGCAGATGCGTGAAGATGTGGAGACCTATGAAGAGGCTGTACGCAAACAAGCCGCCCTTGCCGAGCAAGCAAGGCTCAAAGAGCAAGCCGCAAAGGAACAGGAGAGCAAAGCCAAGTCCATCAAGAACAAGCAGGATAACAGTAAAGTTAATCATAATAAATCAAAACCCTGATTGTGACATGGCAACAGTAAAGATTAAGTTCCGACCATCAACAGTTGATGGCGGACAAGGCTCAATTTTCTATCAAGTAATCCATAATCGTGTAGCCCGTCAGCAAAAGACGGGCTACCGTCTCTACGGCTATGAGTGGAACAGCCACTCTTCGGAGGTGGTCTTACCTAAGTTCAACGAGAGCAGAAAACGCTACTTATCGGAGATTGGCGACAAAATCCGAATGGATGTCAAGCATTTCCAGAAGGTCATCACTGATTTTGAGCATAGCGGTTGTGATTATACCGCAGATGATGTGATAGCAGAATTTTCATCGAATAATCCCGAAAATTTTCTCTTACCATTTATGGAGGGTGTCATTGCCAATCTGAAAACATTGGGTAAGATACGCACATCGGAAACATATGCTGCGACCCTTTGCAGTTTCAGACGCTTCCGAGAGGACAAAGATGTGCCCTTGGATGATATGGATTCAGATATGATGATGGCATACGAAGCATATTTGAAGAATAACGGAGTGAGTCCCAACTCTTCATCATTCTATATGCGTAATCTCAGAGCAGTATATAATCGTGCCGTAGAAAAGGGACTTACCTCACAATGCTTCCCGTTCAAGCATGTCTATACGGGAGTGGATAAGACTGTCAAGCGAGCCGTACCTCTGAAAGTCATCAAACGACTCAAGGAGATGGACTTCTCTATGAATCCGACCTTTGATTTTGCCCGAGATATGTTCCTTATGAGCTTCTATACCCGAGGTATGTCATTCGTGGATATGGCATACCTGCGAAAAAAGGATTTGCAGAATGGGGTACTATCCTATCGCAGACGCAAGACGGGGCAGCTACTCTTCATCAAATGGGAGAAATGTATGCAGGAGATTGTGAATAAGTACGACACTTCGCAATCCAATTACCTGTTGCCAATCATCAAACCTTTCGGTGATATAGATGAACGCAAGCAATATATCTATGCAGCCCATAACATCAACCGTTGCCTAAAAATCATCGGTAAAGAGTTGGGATTATCCGTTTCACTAACCTTGTATGTTGCTCGTCACGCTTGGGCGAGCATCGCCAAGAGCAAAAATGTACCGCTATCGGTAATAAGTGAGGGTATGGGACACGACTCGGAAGCCACCACACGCATATACCTTGCATCATTAGACACCGTAGCCATCGACAAGGCGAACAGTATGATATTGAAATCTCTATAAGGAGGTATTGTTGAGCGAATGAGAAAATCTCTTGATAAGAGAAATGATTACCATTGCAAATTTACGAAGAATTATATAATCGTAACCAAAAAAGGAATTAAAAAAGCAGGTTGATTTTCATTTTGTTTTGCTCCACAAGTCTATTGTTGAGCAAATTCCAATGTGTCAACCTGCTAATAGACTCATTCATAGAATAGACCTACAATATTAATTGCTCTTATCAAGAGAGGTTTACTCTTTAGCTTCTTTATATAGAATTAAGAACTTGTAAACCTGACGATTGCCTACCCCAATTAAGTAAGCCATAAAAAATGGCAAGCAAAAATTGAAAGAGCAACGAGGAATTAGACACGAAACCAGAGAAAAGTATAGCTATGCAATTACCCTCTATGTAGAGACTGGTCTTTCCATAAAACAAATATGCGAGCAGACCGGGGTAGGCTTTTCTGCGTTCAGTTCTTACCTCTCCACTCATCACCGTGACCTAATCCTCAAACGACATAATCTTACAGAATTTAAGAATGTCAAACTTAGAGGAAAGAAAGGTCAAACTACTGCCGCCCATTACAAATACAAGGATGCCATTGACGCTTGCGACAGTATGGAGTATATTGAATACAATATATCTCAGATAGCACGTATCTTCAACGTAGATTGTTCCTCTTTGGCAAGCCAACTTCGCAGACATTACCCCGATATCGTACCACGCAGAGAACAGGAACGCAGACGGATAGGAATAACCGTCAATCTGCAATATGGAGCACGCAAGTGGAGCAAGGAAGAGTATGCTACTGCCATTGAGATGTTGCAATCATCCGATAAAACCATTGAAGAGGTTGCAGAGGCTTGTAATGTATCCTACACGGGTTTGCGAGAACACATCTTAGCCTATTACCCACAAATCACCCGTAATAGGGAGGAGAAACGTATCCGTGCAACAGGTCAAAAGGTCAGAGGTATGCGTAACGGAAATTGGACTGTCTGTGAGCCAGACCGTGAAACTCTTGAAAAATATGAGAAAGCTATAGACCTGTATCGTACTACATCGAAGGATGTAAAGGATATAGTACGTATTGTTGGGGTAACTCTCGGTGGCTTCCGCTACCACTTGAGAACTTGGCATCCCGAACTGATGGTTCTTAGACGTGGCTTTGACGAAGGTATGGCATTGGAGCAAACCAAACGTTATAAAAAATCTTCTGCTGAGAAATATGCCAATGCAATCGAAAGATTACAGAATACCGATTTGCCAACGGCAAAGGTCGCAGCGGAATTTGGACTGAATCCCGAAACATTCAGGATGTATCTCAGGGAGCATCATCCCGAATTGGTTACAGCCCGTGGAATGATAAGGACATCTGACGGTAAGGTCGTTTCCAATCGTAGTGCAGAAAAGTATGCGGAGGCGCTACGCATCTATGCAACCACTTCCGAGTCCTTGAAATCCATTGCCAAACGGTTGGGACTTACCTATAATAGTGTAGGCGGTTTTATACGCCGTAACTATCCCGAAGCCATCGAAAAGCATAATTCGTTGCTTGTATCCAGTGAACAGATGTTTGCTGAAGGGGTAGAAATGTTGAAATCAGGGAACGCCACTATCCATGCCGTGATGGACGAGTGTGGCTACAATGAATATTTCAGAACTTACATAAAGAGCAAGTATCCCGAACTGCTTCATCGTAAGACGGAACGCAAGCAGATACTTAGGAAACAAAAGACGGCAGATAAATATGCGGCTGCTATCGAATGTCTGAAAAACAACACAAATACGATGAAGGATGTTGCTGAACGATTTGGACTTAACATCCATTCTTTCCGCAAATATCTCTATAAATATACTCCTGAAATTATAAAGTCAAGACACAATAAGCCGTAAGAGCCAAAAGAATAGGGCTGATGTTGAAGGTGCAGAGCAGAATAGATTGTTGAGCGAATAAAAGGTCTCTTTGGAAGAGAGAACTTATCTCTTTGGAAGAGAAATGATTACCGATGCAAAATTACACATTTTTCGGCAAATAGCACCAATTTACACTAAAAAATGTTATGCTCGATTCAGATTTTGTTTAGTGGCAATGTGGATTGTTGAGCAAATTATGTCGTGACTGTTCAAATAACCTACTCGTAATCAATAGCAGTATGTCGCATAAATCACTCTTCCAAAGAGAAGTGACCTATTATTCTGATTTATGCGCATTAAGAAATATTGTATAACACTGATTCTCTTGCTGTTTGGTGTAGGTATTGCGCATTCGCAAGAGAGACACACGGAAATCTGTATTGACTTCCGTGTGAACAGTACTGTCATAGACTCCGCCTATTCGGACAATGCCGCCCGTATGCAGGAGATATTGGAGTTCCTACGAACTATACGCCAAGACAGTACAATCAATATCATTGAAGTATCCTTCTGCGGAGCAGCTTCTCCCGAAGGCAGTTATCAACTCAACCGCAAGTTGGCACAAGGTCGTCTCTCGGCACTTGAAAAGTTCATCCGCAGTGAGGTGGACATTCCCGACAGCCTTATTACCCATAATGACAGCTATATCCCGTGGGATTATCTCAAATCGCAGATTGAGGATTCGGGACTTATCCGCAAGGATGAAGTAATTGCCATCTTGGAGGAAGAAGCCCGATTGGTGGACTATCATCACCCGAATACGCATATCGACAACCGTATCGTAAAATTGAGAGCATTGGACGGTGGTAAGGTATGGCAGCAGATGAACAATCTCTTCTTCGAGCAGATGAGAAATGCTTGTGCGGTATTCGTAACCTACAAGAAAGAGTTACCGCCCGTACAAGTGCCTATAATCGTGCCTGATACCATTACGATAGAGCCAATAGTTGAAGTTGTAGAAATTGTACCCGACACAACGGCTATCGTAGAAACAGTTATCCCCGAAATAGAGGAATGGAACCGCAAACTCCACTTGAAGACCAATGCCATAGGCTTGGGAATGGCTATTGCCAATGTTGCCGCAGAAGTAGATTTGGCAAAGCATTGGTCGTTTACGCTTCCTGTCTATTATTCTGCTTGGGACTACTTCAAATCAACCATCAAGTTCCGCACATTTGCCCTGCAACCTGAATTCCGCTATTGGTTGTCGGAAGAGAATGACGGATTCTTCGCAGGAGCACATTTCGGCTTGGCATACTACAATTTTGCTTTTGATGGAGATTACCGCTATCAAGACCATAACCGTGAGACGCCTGCCATCGGTGGCGGTGTGAGCATCGGTTATCGTCTGCCCATCAGCAAAAACAACCGTTGGAGGGTGGAGTTCTCACTCGGAGCAGGAGTATATTCAAATCACTACGACAAGTTCCACAATACCCCACGCACAAAAGACGGTCTGATGATAGAGAGCATCAAGAAGACCTATTGGGGTATCGACCAAGCAGCGGTATCGTTCTCCTATTCGTTTGACTTAAAGAAGAAAGGAGGCAAGCGATGAGAAAGATTCTATACCTTATTATGTGCCTGCCGATATTGTTTCTTTCGGCTTGTGATGTTCACGAGTGGCCTGAAACGCCGGAGTTTGTAAAAATGCATCTTCGCCTCAATTATGAAACAGATATGACCGAATGGGAACATCTGTATGATGGGATATCGGTCTTTGAGCAGGGATATGGCGAGACATACGACAATCATCGTGATTATGGCAAGATACGCTACATTGTCCGCACCTATCCCGTGTCGGAGAAAATGCGTACCACATCGGACTATACACAGGAGTTCGTATTCATGAAAGATATATCAGAGGGCTACGACCACGAAGTGACGCTTGACCTCTTGCCCGGCAACTACAATGTGATGGTATGGTCAGACTTGGTGCAGACAAGTGGTGACAGCCATTTCCACAATGCCGACAACTTTGCGGAAATCAGATTGCAAGGCGACCACAAGGGCAACAATGATTATCGGGATGCCTTCCGAGGCTCAAACAACATTTCCCTCGTAGCGGATATTATGGAGCATCTGCCCGACACATTGGATATAGCGATGCAACGTCCTCTTGCCAAATTTGAGTTCGTAACAAACGATGTGGTGGAGTTTATAGACAAGGAATCTGTCCGTGTCGCCTCAAAAGCCAACGGAAACAAGGCCGCATCAAACGATGATACCCCGACAAGAGCCGTAAATATTGAGGATTACAAGGTGGTGTTCTACTACGTGGGATTTATGCCCGATGCTTACAGTATGAATACCGACAAGCCTGTGGACTCCTCTACGGGAGTGATGTTTGAATCCACATTGAGAAAGCTCTCCGAATCGGAGGCAACGATGGGATTTGACTATGTGTTTGTGAACGGCAAGAAGTCGGCTGTAACCGTGCAGATAGGTATCTATGACAATGAGGGTACACAACTCTCCTTGACCGAGCCGATAGAAGTTCCGTTGAAGCGTAGCCATCATACCATAATGACAGGTATGTTCCTGATGTCGGAGGCTTCGGGAGGTGTTACCATCAATCCCGACTTTGACGGAGACCATAACCTTATTTTCCCCTAACAGATAGACATAATGAAGAATCTACTACATAACATACAGATATTGGCGATGCTTGCCTTGACTATGATAGGCATACAATCCTGTTCGGATGAATTGCACGATGTGGGCGATGTTCAGGTGAGTTTCCCAGCCACACTTCCAACTGACACCCGTACCCGTTCATTCGGTAAGGCGGAGCAAGTGAATACCCTTGTGGTCGGCATATTCAAAAAGGGTGTTGCCGATGTGCATACCAACAGCGGTGGCAGTTGGAACTATTATGAAATAGACCGCCAATCGTTCCCGATAAACGGCACTTCGGTTAATGTGCAGCTAACATTGGCTCAGGAACAGACATATAGTTTTGTCTTTTGGGCGTATGATAACAATCAGAACATCTACAATATAGATGATCTGACCGCCATTGAAATGAATACTCTGCCCAATCCGATTACATTCTCTGAGGCAGAAGGCGCAGACGCTTTTTTTGCCACGATGGAAGATATTACCGTTACAGGAGATTGCAGTTACCCTGTTGAACTTGTCCGCCCGTTGGCTCAAATCAATGTGGGTACTACAGGAACACCGATGCAAGCTACATTTACTGCAAGTGGTGCTCCCAAGACATTCCACCCATTCACCAATACCGTAAGTGGAGCAGCCGAATTTACTTGGAATATCAACGAGACCACAACTGAGACATTCTCGGCTGATGGTACGGAATATAACTACCTCGCTATGGGATATGTGTTTGCTCCGACCACAGCCACAAACATTTCTGCCGAATTGACTTTGACTGATGGCAATAACAGCAAAACGGTAGAATTTCCACAGGTGGAGATAGAGGCAAACCAAAGAAGCAACATCGCAGGAAATTTCACACCAACAGAATAAGAGATTTTCAATATAAGTATAACCCTAATAACGAGTTAAAAGCCGAACAGAAAAGAACAAACAAGCTAACACCGCAAAGGTGAGGAACAGTTCCGAGACCTTTACCCTGCATCAGCAGGCAACGACAGATTGATGATAATACACGGTTCTGCCTATGCAGAACAGCCCTCGACAATGAGTGCGACATTCACAAGGGATGTGGCAAACATTAAGAAACAAGAAAATCAAAATAACTATTTGTATAACAATTAAATTTTTCAAAGATGAACAAGAAATTATTCTTAGGTATGTTCGCAGCAGCTGGTATGTTGCTCGCAACATCGTGTTCGAATGACGAACTGGATGTAGTTCAGTCTGGAAATGAGGCGCAGGTGACGTTCTCACTTGCTGCCGAAGGTGGTATCGCTACCCGTGCTATCAGTGATGGTACAGGTGCAAAGAAGTTGGTATATGCAGTTTATAATGCCAATGGTGAGCTCATTAAAACAATTGCAAATACAGATGTAAATGGACAGATTGTTGATAATAGTGCTTTCGACAATGGTCTTACTGAAAATGTAACCATTACATTGGCTAAAGGTCAGCAATATACAGTAGCTTTTTGGGCTCAGAATCCAAACTGTACAGCTTACACAACAACAGACTTGAAAAATGTAACTATTGATTATGCAGGTCTTAATAACGATGAAACTCGTGATGCATTCTTCAAAGCCGAAACATTTACTGTTACAGGTAATACTGAAATCGATGTTGTATTGAAACGTCCTTTTGCTCAGATTAACGTAGGTGTTTACCAGACTGATTGGGATGCAGCTGTTGCTTCAGAAATTGAGATAGAAAAATCAAAGGTAACTATTGAAAAAGCCGCAACATCTATCAATTTGCTTACAGGTGAAGTTGAGGGTGAAGAAACTGTAGAGTATGGTTTTGCTACCATCCCTACTCAGTTCACTACTCCTGAAACATTGGATGTTGATTTGGATAAGGATGGAACAAAAGAAAAATATGTGTACCTTTCAATGAGTTACATCTTGGCCAATGATGCTACTACAGGTTACGCAAAGGCTACATTAGAAGATTTGGACTTTACTTTTGCTCCTAAAAGTGGTAATAATATCAACTTTAGCGAAGGTCTTAACGCTGTTCCAGTTCAGCGTAACTGGCGCACTAATATCATTGGTAAAATTTTGACAGGTGATGTTACATTCAATATCACAATCGACCCGATTTATGATGGTGAATACAATAATGGTGAAGCACAGCCTGTAAATATCAATGGTGTATATTATGCAACCATCCAAGATGCTGTCAATAATGTTAAAGATGGTGAAGTAATCAAGGTGGCAACCGGCACATACACCGAAGTTGTTAAAGTTACGGGTGGCAAGAACTTTACCCTTGAAGCAGCAGGTCCTAATGTTGTTATCGCTGCTCTTGATCACCAATCAAACGGTACTCCTTCAACAGTTAAGGTGAAAGGTATTACTTTTGACAATTCTGTCACTACGGCAGGTTGGTTCACGGGAACAGCACCAAATATAGCACCTTGTGTTGGTGCTTGGGGAGGTAATCTTACTTTCGAAGATTGTGCATTTATTGTTGCAGGAACCTCAGGTAAGGAAACAGGTGTGATGACTTGGTGGACAACTGAAAATAATGTTATGTCCCTGTCGTTCAATAATTGTACTTTTGAAGGAAAAGATGACCACGCAAATGCACGTGCTATGCAAATTTATGGCTATGTTAATATGGAAGTTAACAATTGTAGTTTCAATACCAAGAAGGATTATACTCTGAAGTATGTTGCTCAAAATGGGAATATAGCCACGTTCTCAAATAATATTGTGAATAATTCTGAGAACTTTGTTGAGTTGGGTTCAAGTGCTTATCCTGGTACCAACTATACTGCAGACATTAACAACAATACTCTCGGAAACGGTGTAAATACTCATATTATTGCTAACAACGAGAATCAAACCGTAAATGTAAACGGTAATGTTTCAGTAATAGCAGAGGGAGTTGTCAAAGATGCCAATGGCAATTATATTGCTTCAAGCAACGAAGGTATTACAAATGCAATTTCTGACGGAGCGACTACAATAAATTTGACACAAGGTAACTATGTAATACCATCATCAGCAAAAGGAAAGACTTTGACAATTATAGGTACTGGTACTCCTGAAGATGTAAAAGTCGCTGTAACTAAAGTTGGTACAGGTGGTGAAAACTGCGACTATGCTTTCGATGGTTCTACAGTCACTTTCGAAAGTATTACTATTACAACAAACAGCTCAACTTATATTGGCTATGCTCGTTGTAACGGCACTTACAAGAATTGTGTAATCAATGGCACATACACACTTTATGGTGACAGCAAGTTTGAGAACTGTACTTTTAATGTGTCTGGTGATGTTTACAATATTTGGACTTGGGGTGCTCCAAATGCCACATTTGATAAATGTACATTCAATTCAGATGGTAAGGCTATGCTTCTCTATGGTACAGAAAATACGAATTTGAAAATTGAAAATAGCGTATTTAATGATAAGGGAGGTTTGACAGACCTTAAAGCTGCTATCGAGATAGGCAACGACTATGGTAAGTCTTATACACTTGTTGTAAACAATACAGTTGTCAATGGTTATGAAATCAATGACAAGGGTATCAATACTGGCACTACTCTTTGGGCTAATAAAAACTCAATGGGAACAGATAAACTCTCTGTTACTATTGACGGTGTAAAAGTTTATTAAAAGCATACTATTGATTACTATACCCTCTATTCGGGTGTATATCTAAAAAGAAACTCTATCATTCCTTGATAGATATTTACATATAAGACGTTACTTCGAGACCTGCTTTCGTGAGAATAGCAGGTCTCATTTTTAATTAGCATAGCCCTTTGGGTGAAATCTGATGCCCGATACTCTCCAACGATAGCAGTATGCTAATTCCACTCTCTTTTCGTTGGCAAATACTTTCCAATACCTTCTGTCTTATTCTGCTCGCCTCATAGGTATTCAACCGAAATGCAAGTGTAATGACCACTTCAAGATTGTAGTATGTAGCCCAACCTTTAGGGGTGGCTAAATCACATCGTTGGGTGCTTACAGGACAAAGCGTTCCATTCTTGTATATCGCTTTTATAGCGGCTCGGAGTGTCGGGGCTACTACCCCGAACAACTCCACCAATTCTATTTCAGACATCCAAACATTAGCGCTTGGGATATTCACATTGCCATTCTCGCTGATTGTAATAATTGCTCGTTCCATAGTTACATTGCTATTGAGATTTCACTAAAAGATTGATTAAGTCTGTTGCCGAACATCGTCAAATCCTTGTCGATTTTCTCGGTGGTTATCTTGGCATACTTTTGTGTCGTGGTAATGTTCGTATGCCCCAACACTCGGCTCACACTCTCAATAGGAACACCCTTACTCAGAGCAAGCGTAGCGAACCCATGACGACTTGAATGGAATGAAATATCCTTCGTAATACCGCACTCTTTTATCATCTTTTTCAGTGGTTTACAGATGTTCCAATAGTTGAGATTTGGGAATACCAGCTTATTCTCTTGAAACCTCTCGTAACGCTTGATTATCTGTAACGGAATATCTAGCAACTTCACTTGGAAATTGACCTTTGTTTTGTGTCTCTTAGATAGAATCCACTTCTCTCCGTTAATCTCTACAATATCATCGGTAGTCAGTTCCTTAATATCCACGAATGACAAGGCTGTAAAACTTGCAAACACAAACAGGTCTCGGATATAAGTCAACTTCTTATCCGCAAACTCATGTGTCATTACAGCCTTGATTTCTTCTTCTGTAAGATATTGTCGCTCCTTGATATTCTGATTAACCCGATACTGAGCAAACGGATTTCTCGGTGTCAGTCCATTATAATGAGCCTTAGAAACAATTGTCTTCAACCACATACAATGTGACCATACACTGCCATTATGTAGTCCTACATCAGTAGAGAGATAAATTTCATACTCCTTGATAAAATCGGGAGTAAGTTCAAGCATAGAAATATCACTACGCTTGTAGCATTTCTTAATGAATGCTGCCAAATGATTTCGAGACCTTACACGCACTTTGTAGGAACTTGCTGCACGGTCTATGCCGATACGCTTCTTGAAACTCTCGTTGTCCTTATCAAATGCACCTAGCAATGTTTCATACTCCGTTCCTATTCCTTGATAGGCATTGCGTACCATTTCGGCAGTAACATAGGCTTCTCTATCCGAGATGCGCTGATAATGCTTGATGATTTGAGCCTTTATGTTATCCAACGCCATATTGATGTCTCGTGCCTCCTTGCTCTTACCTTTTGCCCGATTGCCTTTGGCATCCCACATTGTTTTTACAATGGTCAGTTTGCAACTGAATTGTGCCACCGAACCATTGATTGTAACTCGTCCCATAATGGGGACAATACCGTTTTTCTCCTTGCTGCCGTTCACGTAGAACAGCACCTTAAATGTACTTCGCATAATCCAATTCTTTTTGGTTACAAAATTAGTTATCAGCGAGTTGTACATTGTTATGCAGAATATGGCAGAGAATAGAAATAAACTCCAACGACCTATAAAATCACCTCGTTATTGGGTAATGATTTGAAAACCGTCCGCACTCATTACCTTTCATTTTCTTGCACTTTTGCATCGGCGAGGCTTTCATCATAAGTCCTCATAAGTCATTGAACACCAGTGCCGCCATCATTATTTTCCTTCATTCGTTAGATTTTTCCAGAGATATTTCTTGTTTTTGTTTTAATGTTTAATGCTGACGAATTTATATCTCAATCCTCTCAACTCTTATCGATTCATTCAGGAAAGTAGAAGCCGATTCTGTGAATTTCTCCTCCGATTCCGTGGTGCGGTAGACGCATCTTCCACCTTTGGTACATTTTTTGTCCATTTCCGGATGGCGGTGAAGATAGTCTTTCAGGCTGTCTGCTACCAGTTCCCCCTGGGTGACGGTCGTGATGCCGTCGGGCATGTATTGCTGTATCTTGGGCAGCAGCAACGGGAAGTGCGTGCAGCCCAGAATGACGGTGTCTATCTGCGTGTCTTTGGCCAGCAGGTTGTCGATGTTCTTGCGTATGAAGTAGTCGGTACCCTCACCTTGTGCCTCGTTGTTTTCTACGAGGGATACCCATAGAGGGCAGGCTTCACCGCTCACTTTGATGTCGGGGAAGAGTTTATGCACTTCCAGCGGATAGGATTCAGACTTGATGGTTCCTGCCGTGGCAAGCACTCCCACATGGCGGCTTTGGGTAATGTTCCCTATGCATTCTACGGTTGGGCGAATTACTCCCAACACACGGCGCATAGGGTCGAGGCGAGGCAAATCATTCATTTGTATGTTGCGCAGAGCTTTTGCCGAAGCTGTATTGCATGCCAGAATGACGAGGTGACAACCCATCTCGAACAGTTTGGTGACTGCCTGCAAGGTGAACTCATAGACAATCTCGAACGAGCGGGTTCCGTAAGGCGCGCGCGCGTTGTCGCCCAGATAAATGTAATCATATTGGGGAAGGGCTTCCCGTATCTTGCTCAGGATGGTCAGTCCGCCATATCCGGAATCGAATATTCCGATGGGACCGGCTGCAGAAGGTAATGTCTGTTTCATGCTTTCTAAAGACTATGTACCATGCAAAGATAATGCAAATTTCTCAGTAATGTATAAAAAATAAGCGCGGATAAAACTATCCGCGCTTGCTCTATCATAGATAATTCTATTATTTAATGCCCAATTGCGTTTTAACTTTGGCAGTTACATCAACGCTCTGTGCTCCTACGAATGGTATCGGGGTACGGGCCAAGTCGAAGATATAGACCACGCCTTCAGCCTTGCCGACAGCCTGGATGGCTTCGTCCAGTTTCTGATAGATGGGAGCCATAGCATCTTGCTGTGCTTTCTGCATACTTTGATAAGCTTCTTGTTGGAACTGTTCTTGACGTTGAGCCATATCCTGCAACTCTTTCTGACGTCTTTCTGCAATGTTTTTCGGCAGAGAGTCGGCTTGTGCCAGGAATTCTTGGTACTTCTTTTGGAATTCTTCGTTGGTACGCTGCATTTCATCCTGGTATTTTTTAGACATGGCGTCCAAGTCAGCTTGGGCTTTGGTAAATTCAGGCATAACAGCGATTACATCTTGAGAATTCATGTGAGCGAATTTAGCTTGCGCCATAGCTCCCAGCGGGAGGGCGAACATAACTACGAGTAGTGCGATTTTTTTAAGCATAATGTTTATTATTTATTTGAATGATTATTCGTCGGGGACAAATATAGCGCAAACTGAACGCAATACAAAATAAGCTCGCTTATTTTTAATCCAGAATGCAGTCTATATTCTGAAACAAATGTATGAAATTAATTTGAATATCCCAGTTTTGCAAGTACCTCATTGCTGACGTCAATACTCGGTGAGGCAAAAATGATACTTGATGCGGAAGCACGGTCTACAACTACCGCATATCCGTTCTGTGTCGCAATTTCCTTTACAGCATTGTATAT
>ERZ780091.51-NODE-51-length-18701-cov-3.85478_pt1 | contig 18701 bp, 9 predicted proteins | sample MGYA00511021_ERZ780091 | MGnify/ENA primary metagenome ERZ780091 (study PRJEB29588, sample SAMEA2150994) | human gut metagenome | biome: human gut; feature: human-associated habitat; material: faeces | place: Denmark | collected 2008/2010 ... | reverse complement strand
AGGTACGCAGCCGGAAGATTATCCTTATTCTTTCTCGAATGAACTGAAGAAGTAAAGAATAGTAATAATATAGTAAGAAAAGGGTTGCCTCGAAAATAAGTTGATATATCATTTTGTTATTTACTATCTGTATTATAGGTGTTTTTCTTGAATCAGGTGGAAATAATTATTTACTTCGTTAGTAATATTGAGCAAAATGATATATCAACTTGTTTTCGGGGTAACTCTTTTTTTTAGGATTAATGATAAAAAAGATACTTTTTCAGTAAGTGTATTTTCATTGTCTGTTGTTTTATATAGGAATGCGAGAGAATGAATCTCTCGAAGTAATTTATTGTATAACCTATAAATTGTGTTTATGAAAGACAATTATGCTTTTCGGAGTTCGACGTTCATGCGGGCTTTATTAGTTTTGTTGTTCATGGCAGTTTCTATCCAGTGGGGCTTTGCCCAGTTAAACCTGAATGTGTCTCGCGGCACATTGGGGACAGTCATTGAACAAATCAAGTCTCAATCCAAGTATCAATTTTTTTATGACGACAAACTGGCTGCGTTGCCGGTAGAAAACGTCAAAGTGAACAATGCGTCTATAGAAGATGCTTTGAATGTTATTCTCAAAGGGAAAGACATTTCCTATAAAGTGGAGGATAACATCGTTTATCTTTCTGAAAAGTCTGCTGCTCCTCAAGAGGGCAACCAACAAGGGAAAGAACGGACGATTACCGGAGTCGTGTCAGATGACATGGGACCTCTGATTGGTGTGAATGTATTGATAAAAGGTACCAGCAACGGGTGTATTACCGACCTCGACGGTAACTTTACGCTGACCACTACGGAGGCGAATCCGGTGATTGTATTCTCTTATATCGGTTATACTACGCAGGAAATCCCCGTGAAAGGTAATGCGCCGATTAATGTAATGATGGCCGGAGATACCCAACAGCTTGAAGAAGTTGTGGTTACTGCACTCGGTATCAAGCGTTCGGAAAAGGCATTGTCCTACAATGTACAGCAGGTGAATACAGATGCCATTACTTCCAATAAAGATGCCAACTTTGTGAACTCATTGAGTGGTAAGGTAGCGGGTGTGAACATCAATGCTTCTTCATCCGGTGTAGGTGGTGTATCAAAGGTAGTGATGCGTGGTACGAAATCTATCATGCAGTCTTCCAATGCACTTTATGTAATTGACGGTGTGCCTATTTTCTCTGGCCGTGGTACTGCCGGAGGTAAGGAGTTCGACTCCCAGGGATCTTCAGAACCGATTGCCGATATCAACCCGGAAGACATCGAGTCAATGTCAGTCCTGACTGGTGCCGCCGCTGCTGCCTTGTATGGTTCGGAAGCTGCCAACGGTGCCATTGTCATTACTACAAAGAAAGGTAAAGAAGGTAAGGTGAGCCTTACTGTCAGCAGTAATACTGAATTCACCAATCCGTTTGTGATGCCGAGCTTCCAAAACCGTTACGGTACGGGAACCGGTGGTGTGATGAGCACTTCAGGAGCCATGAGCTGGGGAGCGCCTTTGTCTGCAGCCAATAACTACAATTACAGCCCGAGAGATGATTATTTCCAGACGGGTATTGTAGGAACAGAGAGCATTTCTTTGTCAACCGGTACAGAGAAAAACCAGACGTATGCATCGGCTGCTGCTGTAAACTCCAAGGGTATTGTTCCCAATAACAAATACAACCGTTACAACTTTACGGTACGTAACACCACTACTTTCCTGGACGACAAGATGACTCTGGATTTCGGTGCAAGCTATATTCTGCAGAATGACCAGAACATGACGAACCAGGGTACTTACAACAACCCGTTGGTGGGTGCTTATTTGTTCCCGCGCAGCAACGACTGGTCTGATATCAGCATGTATGAGCGCTATGACGCTGCCCGTAAAATTTATACGCAATACTGGCCGGTAGGTGACGAAGGTATGGTAATGCAGAATCCTTATTGGATTAACTACCGCAATCTGCGCCAGAACAAGAAGGACCGCTATATGCTGAATGCCGGTTTGAGCTATAAGATTCTGGACTGGCTGACTGTTTCAGGACGTGTACGTTTGGATAACTCCAACAATGATTATACAGAAAAGTTCGATGCTTCTACCAATACACAGCTCACCGAGAGCTCTTCACGAGGTCTTTATGGTATTACCAAGACGCAGGACAAACAGTTGTATGCAGACTTCCTGGTGAGTATCAACAAATATTTCGGTGAAGATTGGTCACTCCAGGCCAACGTCGGTGGTTCATTCTCCGATATACGTTCGGATGCAATGAAAACACGTGGTCCGATTGCTGATGGTGGCGATGCCTTCAGCGGCGAACCGGTAGGTTTGACCAACTACTTTGCCATCCAGAACCTGAGTGCCAGCAAGACACAGCGTTTGCAGGAAGGATGGCGTGAACAGACCCAGTCTCTCTTCGCTTCGGCTGAGCTTGGTTACAAGAACACTTACTTCTTGACGCTGACCGGACGTAACGACTGGCCTTCACAGCTGGCAGGTCCCAACTCCAACAGCAAATCATTCTTCTATCCTTCAGTCGGTGGTTCTGTTGTACTGTCTGAGTTAATGCCTAACTTGAACAAAGATTATCTTTCTTTTATAAAGGTTCGTGGTTCATGGGCATCTGTTGGTAGTGCTTTCTCCAGATATTTGGCTAATCCCCACTATGAATGGAATTCAAGTTCCGGCCAGTGGAGTATCACGACCCAATATCCGTTGTACAATTTGAAACCTGAACGTACCAATTCTTGGGAAATCGGTTTGAACATGCGTTTCCTCAAGAACTTTGAATTGGACGTGACATATTACAATGCCAAGACTATGAACCAGACATTCAACCCGCAGTTGCCTGTCAGCGGTTGGTCGGCTATGTATATCCAGACTGGTGCCGTACGTAACTCCGGTATTGAGTTGTCGCTGAATTACAAGAATACCTGGAAAGATTTTACATGGGATACCGGTATAACCTTCTCCAGTAACAAGAATAAAATCCTGACTTTGGCAGACAATGCCATCAATCCCGTTACCGGTGAGCTGTTCTCTTTGAGCACGTTGAATATGGGTGGCTTAGGTGATGCCCGCTTCTTGCTGAAAGAAGGTGGGAGCATGGGTGACCTTTACTCACTGCGAGATATGAAACGTGATGCCAATGGACAGATTTTTGTGGACCAAAATGGAACGGTTGCTACGGAAGCCATAACGGACCCGGATAAATACATCAAGTTGGGAAGCGTACTTCCTAAAGGTAATTTGGCTTGGCGTAATAACTTCATTTGGAAGAATTTCACAGCAGGTTTCTTGATTTCAGCCCGTTTGGGTGGTGTGGTTTACTCACGTACACAAGCTATGTTGGACTATTACGGTGTGTCCGAGGCTTCTGCCGATGCACGTGATTTAGGTTACGTGTTGGTGAATGGTAGAGATAAGGTAAACCCCGAAACATGGTACGGTGTAGTAGGTAGCGGCACGTCTGTTCCCCAATACTACACTTATTCTGCTACCAATGTTCGTCTGCAGGAAGTATCTTTGGGTTACACCATCCCCAGAAAGTTGTTGAATGATGTGTGCGATATCAAGGTTTCGTTGGTAGGCCGCAACTTGTGGATGATTTACAGCAAGGCTCCTTTCGATCCCGAAAGTGTAGCTTCTACCGATAACTTTTATCAGGGAATAGACTATTTCATGATGCCGGCTTTGCGTAACATCGGCTTTAGCTTGAGCTTTAAATTTTAATACCAAACGATATGAAAAAGAAAAATATTATAAATAAATTGATTGTTGCTCCGTTGGTTATGGGCTTTATGTCCTGTACCGGCAATTATATGGATATCAACTCCAATCCTTATCAACCGGGTGATTTGACTCCGGATGATTATGCACTGGGTTCTGCCATGAGTAACTTGGCAAGTACGGTTATCTCATCAGATGTCAATACGGCACAGTTTACTGATTGTTTGTTGGGTGGACCGTTGGGAGGTTATTTTGCCGATTCAAATGCCGGCTGGTCCAATACAATATCCAATTTTAATGCTACAAATGACTGGACGCGTGTGTTCTTGATAAGTGACCGTATCATTTCAACACTTTACGGTAACTTGAGCACAGTGAAACAAGTATCGGAGAATACCAATAATCCGGTTCCTTATGCCATTGCTCAAATCATAAAGGTTGCTGCCATGAGTCGCGTGACTGATGCGTATGGTCCTATTCCTTATTCTAAAATCGGTCAGGATGGCAAGATTACCATTCCTTATGATACGCAGGAAGAAGTATATAACGCATTCTTCAAGGAACTGGACGAATCCATCGAGGTGCTGACTGAAAACAGAAATGCGGCGTTGGTTGCTTCTGCAGATTTCGTGTACAGTGGTAATGTACAGAAGTGGGTGAAGTTTGCCAATTCATTGAAACTGCGTTTGGCTATCCGTATTGCCAATGTAAGCCCTGCTAAGGCTAAAGAAATGGCTGAAAGTGCAGTGAATCACGAGTTGGGTCTGATTGAAACAAATGCAGACAATGCTACATGGAAGTATTTCGGTACAATTAGCAATCCGTTGTTTGTGGCAGTACGTTACAATGAAGAAGCTTCAGGTGGTGATACCCATCCTGCTGCCGACATCATCTGCTACATGAACGGTTACAACGACAATCGTCGTGCCAGCTATTTTGAGGAATCAAAATGGCCTGGAGAGACTTATGTAGGATTACGTCGCGGTATCAACCTCAGTAAGATGAAGGAGTATTTCATCAATTATTCACGTGTGAAGATTTCCTCTTCTGATCCCGTGCTTTGGATGAATGCGGCAGAAGTTGCTTTTTTGCGTGCTGAAGCCACTGCAATCTATGGTTTCAACATGAAAGGAACCGCTGCTGATTTTTATGAACAAGGTGTCCGTCTCTCTTTCGAACAGTGGGGAGCTACCGGTGTAGACAGCTATCTGGCTGATGAAAGCAGTGTACCTGCTCTTTACAAAGATCCCGCCGGTCTTAATACTTATGAAAAGAACCTTTCAGCCATTACTGTCAAGTGGAATGAAGGGGCATCCAAGGAAGAAAAACAGGAACGTATCATTACCCAGAAGTGGATTGCGAATTGGCCGTTAGGTAACGAAGCTTGGGCTGACTATCGCCGTACAGGCTATCCCAAACTGTTGCCTGCAACCAGTGAAGGTAACTTGAGTGGTGGAATTGTTGATAGCGAGAAAGGTGCACGCCGTATGCCTTATCCTTCTGAAGAATATACAAGTAATACTGAAAACGTGCAAGAGGCAGTAAACAGCTATCTGGGTGGACCGGACAACATGGCTACTGACGTATGGTGGGCACGCAAATAATAACAATAAATGCTGAATAATTATGAAATTATATAAGAAATCATTCAAAGGAATCGCGCTGGCAGCTTTTTCCGTATTGGCATTGTCTGCCTGCTCCGACTGGACGGATTCAGAGAGTATTAAACTGAAAGAACCCGGAATCGACGAACAGTCTCCCGAACTGTATGCCAAGTATCTGAAGAACTTGCAGGAATACAAGAATTCTGACCATAAGATTGTATACGGCTGGTTTGATAATAGTGAGAAAGTTCCTTTCAGCCGCGGGCAGCACATGTCGGATGTTCCCGACAGCCTGGACGTAATTATCGCAACTACTCCCGATTTGGCGGAATTCGAATTGGAAGATATTGCAAATGTACATGAGAAGGGAACGAAAGTATTCTATTCCATCAGCTATGACAATATCTTGAAGGAACATACCGACAAGGTGAAAGAAGGAACAGAAACATCTGCATTCTCGGCTTATCTGTCGGCTGAGCTGAACAGACTGATAGCTCTTGAAGCACCTTTCGACGGTATTGTAGCCGAGTATCGTGGTAGCAATCCTATCTACATGTCCGAAGCCGACAAGGCTGAAGCAAAGGCAAATCAGGATACTTTCTTCGGTGTGATATCCAACTGGAAGAGTGCCAATTCAGGTAAGCAACTGGTGTTCCAGGGGTATCCTGCCAACCTGATAGGCCAGTCTGTGCTCTCTTCTTGTGACCATATCATCTTGATTACAAATGATGTCACGGATGTTGCCCAACTGGGGATAGAAGCGCTTCAGGCCTTGATGGCAGACGGTGTTCCGGCTGACCGCTTCATTGTATCGGCATCTACCGTCTCTCTGGATACAACAGATAAGACTACCGGATATTACAATGCTTTGAGAGCTCTGTCGGAAGCTGCTTATTGGGTGACAGAACCGTCTGCAGAGTTTACAAAAGCTGGTCTGGCTATTGAGAACATGCAGAATGATTATTACAATGCTACCAATACCTATCAATACGTGAGAGAAGCTATCAATATTATGAATCCTGCTCCTAAAAAATAAAAGAATATCATGAAACTGAAAAGTATATATTTAGTATCGATGGCATTATTGGCAGGTGTATTTGCTGCTTGTAATGATAATGACGTTGAGAATTTCGATAATCAGGTGTATATCAACGGCTCGGCGATGACCAGTACTGTGTTGTTGAAAAACACTGTTTCCGATACGGAAGGTTCATTCCGGATTTCAATGGCTCGTCCTGAATCGCAGGATATAACTATTGCCTTGAAGGCGGACCCTTCACTGGTAGCTACTTATAACGCTACCTATTATGACACAGCCGAGGCTCTGCCGGAAAACTATTATACGGTAGAAACTCCGCAGGCTACCATTTTGGCCGGTGCTGTCATTTCAGACGACATCACTGTCAGCTTCAAGAACTTGACGGAGCTGGACCGTGAGAAGGTATATGTATTGCCGGTTACGGTAGACCAGGCAAGCATCGGAGTCTTGAAGAGCTCCGGTACCATGTACTACGTGCTGAAGGGTGCCGCATTGATTAATACGGTTCCTGATATTACCAAGAATCTGGTTTACGTAACTTGGACCAATCCAGATGTAGCCAATAATATGAATAAGCTGACGGCAGAAGCGTTGATTCGTGTAAGCAAGTTTGACAAGATGCTGACTTCCATTATGGGTATCGAAGGTAAGTTCCTGCTCCGCATCGGTGATGCCGGAATTCCTCAAAACCAGTTGCAGGTGGCTACAAGTAGCGGCAATGTGACCGATGAGAGTCTGGTTATTCCGACAAACGAATGGACACATATCGCTGTGACCTACGATGCGGATGCAAAAACAGTTATAATCTACATCAATGGTAAGAATATGCTGGAGACTACTTTGGACTGCGGAGTCGTGAACTGGGGCCAGACCATGACCGATGAAGGTAACGGATTCTGGATTGGCCATTCATACAATCGTGACCGTTGGTTGGAAGGTAATATCTCAGAGGTGCGTATCTGGAACAAGGTGTTGACATCAGCAGAAATCAATGCAAAGGACCACTTCTACCAGGTAGAGCCGGATGCTGACGGACTGGTTTCTTACTGGAAGTTCGATGAGGGCGCCGGTACTGCCATTCACGATTATAGCGGAAATGAGAACAATGCTACTGCAGTGGAATCATTGACTTGGACTGCTGTGGAACTGCCCGCTAAATAATTTAGTTATACCTTAATTCAAATAAAAAGATATTGATTATGAAATATATGAATCATGTAAAATCAGGCTTGCTGGCAATGGCTTTTGCATGTGCAGGAATATGCTTCACCGGTTGTGAAGATGATGTTGTCATCAACACCGGCAACAGTGACAAGCTGGATACTGTGGATGGCGTGTATGGCTATGTAAAGTCTGCCGCCGGTGCACGTGAACTTACTCCGATTTCTGTTTTTGGCGACAAGGTTGCTACCGGACATCTCTATTTTGAACTGAGCAAAGCTGCAGAGCAGGATGTTACGGTGACCTTCAAAGTGGACGAAGACGTTTTGGAGGCTTACAATAAGAAGAATGGAACAAGCTATAAAATGTATCCCGCCGATAAGCTGAGCCTGGCGAACGGTGGAACTGCCACTATCAAGGCGGGCGAACAGAAGTCGGCTTCTGTGGAACTGAATATCAATGCCGGAGGCACAATCGGACAGACTTATGCTGTTGCCGTTTCTGCATCTGCCAATAACGGTGTGGAAGTTTCTACAAACAATCAGGAATATATTTACTTGGTAAAGCCTTTGGCTGCTATTCCTGAGAGTATCAGTAAGGGTGATATACTTACACATTGCTTTGTGGAAGTAAATGACGAGAACATCTTGAATATGGGTGAATATACCATGAAGAGCAACGGAAAGCCTTTCTTTGATGTAGTCAGCATTTTTGCTGCCAACATCAATGTGGATAGCAAGACCGGTCGCGTACATGTTTTCTGCAATGACCAGGTTTCCTTCTTGCTGAGAAATGCGGATAAGTTCATCCGTCCTTTGCAGGCTAAGGGCATTAAGGTGGCTATGACTATTCTTGGCAACCATGACGAGGCTGGTATGGGTAACCTTTCGGAAGCTGCTGCCAAAGACTTTGCCAAGGAACTGAAAGCCTACTTGGATATCTATGGTTTGGATGGCATTGACTTTGATGATGAGTACACCAACTACAACAACTCCAATCCCGGTCCCGGCTTCGAAACACGCTCACGTGCCAACTTCGCGCGTTTGGTTTATGAGTGCCGCCAGGTATTTGGCAACAAGTTGATTGGTGTGTATGAATATGGTTCGCTCGACTCTCCAGACGGTGAGGTAGAGGGTATGAAGGTAGGTGACATTGTGGACTATATGACCTACGGTTACTACCAGAATCAGAATCCCGAGGGAGCCTTTGGCCGTGAAGAGTCTCATTTTGAGAACCTGCCCAAATCCAAGTATGCTCCGCTGCCTTGGAAGATTAATGATGAGTTGAACGGAGGTTGGAGTGGATTTGACAAGAGCAAATTCCAGAAAGTGAAAGATGAAGGTTATGGCATTCAGATGTTCTACAATCCCAAACCGCTGGTGTATCAGTATTATACGTTGCTTTCGGAAATAAGTAAAGTACTTTTTGATGATGAAGTGGAGTGGAGCGGCAAGTACTGGAGCCGTATCGGTGAAGCTTATCAGGGCAAAATGTTGGGTTATGAAGATTTGGTCGGCGAGTGGAAAGTAACTTCCAGTAACTCCCTCTTTACCTATGTGGATGAAGAAGGCAATCCTCGCTGGTGGGATTGGAAAGGCAGTCAGGAGTTTGAGAAGAATGTAATTATAGAGAAGGATGAAGAAGGTACCGGATATGTGGTTTACAACTGGGGTACTTTCCCCGAAATTACCGGTAAGTATCCGATGCATTGCGATTACTATAACGGTGCACTGCTCATCTATCCGCAAACCATTCATGAGGGCGATGCTGAAGACCCTGCTACCTACAAGATGCATTTCGGTACTTACAGCAAGAATTTCCAGTGGAAAGCATATCCTAACTATGATGATTACTATATGGATGGTGCTATTGCTCCTAACGGTGATATGCATATCTATGGCTTGGGCAACAGATGGGCTATCAATCCCTATAAGTATGTAGGCGGTGAGATTGAGACCGACATCTTCCCCGATGTTCCTTACTTCGTGAGTGAGAACTATACGATGAAGAAGGTACGCTGATGCCGTGTTTTCCGTAAACTGAGGTTTCGGAAAACGGATGCTTGAACCTTTTCATACATGAAACAAAGGAGGGCTTTGCTCAAAGTAATAGGGCGGCCCTCCTCAAGCATTCTCATATAACAAGATTCTATTATGAAGCTATACACCTACTTATACAATAAACAATATGAAGAAAAACATGAAATCTAGTTCCATACTGTTGGGTGGACTTTTTCTGCTGGGGGCGGTTTGCAGCTGTACCCAGACGGCACCGGACTATGCGTCTTACGTCAATCCGTTCATCGGTACGGGTGGACATGGGCATACCTATCCCGGAGCGGTAGTTCCCAACGGGATGATTCAGCCCAGCCCCGACACGCGTATCTACGAGTGGGATGCCTGCTCCGGATATTACTATGCAGATACTACTATCAACGGATTTTCACATACCCACGTCAGCGGTACGGGTTGTGCCGATTACGGGGATGTGCTGCTGATGCCCACTGTAGGTCGGCAGGATTACCACTCCATGGGCTCGAAGAGCCAGCAGATGGCGTACGCCTCTGCCTTTTCCCACGAGAATGAAACAGCCGAACCGGGATATTATTCCGTATTTTTGGACCGCTACGGGGTGAAAGCCGAACTGACCTCTACCAAACGTGCGGCGATTCATCGCTATACCTTCCCGAAAGCGGAAGATGCAGGTTTTATCCTCGACCTGGATTACAGTATCCAGCGCCAGAAGAATGAACAGATGGAGCTGGAAGTAATCAGCGATACTGAAATCCGTGGACGCAAGAAGACTGTATATTGGGCTTTCGACCAGTATATCAACTTCTACGCTAAATTCTCCAAACCATTTACCTATACGCTGGTCACGGACTCCATGGCATTGGACGAAGGCGGTCCGCTTCTGCCTACAGCTAAAGCTTTACTGCAATTCCAGACGGAGCCCAATGAGGAGGTATTGGTAAAGGTAGGTGTGTCTGCCGTGGATATGGACGGTGCCCGCAAGAATGTGGAAGCCGAAATCTCCGGATGGGATTTTGACGGTGTGCGCCGTGCTGCCCGCCAGCAGTGGAACACTTATCTTTCCAAGATTGACATCGATACGAAGGACAACGACCAGCGTACCATGTTCTACACGGCACTTTACCACACGGGTATGCAGCCCAACTTGTTTACCGATGCTGACGGACGTTACTTTGGTATGGACTTGAAGCCCCATCAAGGCAGGGTGGACGAGCCTATCTACACCATTTTCTCTTTATGGGACACTTTCCGTGCCTATCATCCGCTGATGACGATTATTGATCCTGAACTGAACGAGGCTTTCATCCGTTCGCTCATCCAGAAGTCCCGCGAGGGCGGCGTCCTGCCTATGTGGGAACTGGCCGGAAACTATACGGGTACCATGATTGGTTATCATGCAGCCTCCCTCATAGCGGATTCTTATGTAAAGGGATACCGTAACTTCGACGTGCAGGAGGCTTACAAGGCTTGCCTCCGTACGGCAGAATACGATACGACGGGTATTATCACCCATCCTTTGGTTGTGCCGCATCTGATGCCGCAGGCCAAGTACTGGAAGAACAAGATTGGCTACGTGCCTTGCGATAAGGACAATGAGTCCGTGGCAAAAGCACTGGAATATGCTTACGATGACTGGTGCATCTCCGTACTGGCAGGTGCCTTGGACGACGAAGCCAACCGCGATAAGTATGCGGCCTTTGCCGAGGGATATAAAGTTTATTTCGATCCGAGTACCCGCTTCATGCGCGGACTGGACAGTGAGGGCAACTGGCGTACGCCTTTCAACCCCCGCGCTTCCAATCACCGTAACGATGACTATTGCGAAGGTACGGCATGGCAGTGGACTTGGTTCGTTCCCCACGATGTGGACGGATTGGTAGAACTGATGGGAGGACGCGACGCCTTCATCGGCAAGTTGGATTCTCTGTTCACGGCCGATTCCAAGCTGGAAGGTGAATCGACCTCGGTGGATATTTCCGGTCTGATAGGTCAGTATGCCCACGGCAATGAGCCAAGCCATCACATTGCCCATCTCTACAACTACGTAGGCCAGCCCTGGCGTACGCAGGAGATTGTGGATGAGGTGCTGCATACGCTTTACTTCAACAACCCCGACGGACTTTCGGGCAATGAAGACTGCGGACAGATGTCTGCATGGTACATTCTGAATGCGATGGGCTTCTATCAGGTATGCCCCGGCAAGCCGGTATATTCCATCGGACGCCCGCTGTTCAACGAGGCGACCGTTCATCTGAAAGACGGCAAGTCGTTCAAGGTGATAGCCCACAACAACAGCCGCGACAACAAGTATGTGCGGAGCATTGTGCTGAACGGCAATAAGTTGGAGACTCCATTCTTCACGCATCAGGATATAGTGGACGGCGGTACGCTGGAGCTGACTATGGGCAGTGAACCGTTGAAGTGACACAGATAATATACAGAAGGGATGAGCCGAAAAAATCATAATCCTATATCGTGGGTCCCCACCGTATATTTCGCCATGGGATTGCCGTTCGTGGTGCTGAACATGGTTTCTGTGCTGATGTTCAAGGGGATGGGTATCGGTGACGCGCAGATTGCTCTGTGGACGTCGCTCATCATGATGCCCTGGACGCTGAAGTTCCTTTGGAGTCCGTTCCTTGAAATGTTCAAGACGAAGAAGTTTTTCGTGGTACTGACGCAGATGGTTACCGGAGCAGGTTTTGCTCTGGTGGCTTTGGCGTTGCAGTTACCGTTCTTTTTTGCGATATGCATTGCGCTGCTGGCAGTGATTGCTTTCAGCGGAGCCACGCACGATGTGGCTACGGATGGTGTCTACATGTCGGAACTGAACAAGCAGGACCAGGCCAAGTATATCGGTTGGCAGGGAGCCTTCTACAATATAGCGAAGATTGTGGCGTCCGGCGGGTTGGTCTGGCTGGCAGGTGCCTTGCTGGTAGGTTTCGGTGGGGTGGAGGGTGCCACAGAGGCAGTCCGCCACGAGGCTACCCGGCATGCATGGATGACGGTGATGCTGATATTGGCGGCGGTGATGCTGCTGCTTGGCTTCTACCACATGCGCATGCTGCCATCGGGCGGTGCGGCCGCATCCGGCGCCAAGTCGGCAAGAGAGACGTGGGAGCAGTTGGTGGCGGTAATCAAGGATTTCTTCTTGAAGAAGCACATCTGGTACTATATAGCGTTCATTATCCTTTATCGCCTTGCCGAGGGTTTTGTCATGAAGATTGTCCCTCTTTTCTTGAAGGCGGAGCGTTCGGCAGGTGGCTTGGGACTGAATGAGCAGCAGATAGGTTTGTACTACGGCACTTATGGGGCGGCAGCCTTTGTGCTGGGGTCACTGTTGGCAGGCTATTACATTTCGCACCGGGGATTGCGGCGGACGCTGTTCTCTCTGTGCTGCATCTTCAATCTGCCTTTTGTAGCGTATACCCTGCTTGCCATGTACCAGCCGGAAAGCGGGTTGCTGATAGGTAGTGCCATCGTGCTCGAGTACTTCGGTTATGGTTTTGGTTTTGTGGGACTGACTTTGTTCATGATGCAGCAGGTGGCGCCGGGAAAGCACCAGATGGCACATTATGCCTTTGCTTCGGGCATCATGAATCTGGGTGTGATGTTGCCGGGCACAATCAGCGGTTTTGTCAGCGACTGGTTGGGGTACGAGGCGTTCTTTACCTTCACGCTGTTTGCCACCATTCCGGCGTTCCTCATTACGTACTTCATACCATTTACGTATGCCGATGAGAAGAAACAACAATAACCAATTAATAATATAGAGCAATTATGAGCAACAAAATCACAATGCCTTGGGAAGAACGGCCGGCAGGCTGTAAGGATGTAATGTGGCGTTATTCGGAGAATCCCGTAATAGACCGCTACCATATTCCGTCGTCGAACAGCATTTTCAACAGTGCGGGGGTACCGTTTAAGGATGGTTATGCCGGTGTGTTCCGTTGTGACAACCGGGCGGTGCAGATGAATATCTTTGCCGGTTTCAGCAAGGACGGCATCCACTGGGAAATAGAGCATGAGCCAATCAAGTTCAAGGCCGGGAATACGGACATGATAGAGTCCGAATATAAATACGATCCGCGCGTGACATGGATTGAGGACCGCTACTGGATTACGTGGTGCAACGGCTACTACGGCCCCACCATCGGCATCGGCTATACTTTCGATTTCAAGGAGTTCTTCCAGTGCGAGAATGCTTTCTTGCCTTTCAACCGCAACGGTGTGTTGTTGCCTCAGAAGTTCGATGGCAAATATGCGCTCTTGAGCCGTCCCAGCGATAGCGGACATACTCCTTTTGGCGACATCTACATTAGCTTCAGCCCTGACATGAAATTCTGGGGCGAACACCGCCATGTGATGGCTCCTACGCCTTTCCCCGAAAGTGCCTGGCAGTGTACCAAGATAGGGGCAGGTTCGGTACCGTTCCTCACGGACGAGGGTTGGCTGATGTTCTATCATGGCGTGATAACCACTTGTAACGGTTTCCGTTACTCCATGGGAGCAGCTATTCTGGATAAGGACAATCCTGCCAAGTTGCTCTACCGCACCCGTGAGTATCTGCTTGCGCCGGCTGCTCCATACGAACTGGCAGGCGATGTACCCAATGTGGTGTTCCCTTGCGCAGCATTGCAGGATGGAGAACGTGTAGCTGTATACTACGGTGCAGCCGATACGGTAGTGGGGCTTGCTTTTGGCTATATCCGCGAGATTCTGGAGTTCACGAAGCGCACAAGTATTTTGTAAGCACCAAGCAGTTGGCGGGTGCTTGGTATTGCTGAAAAGCGTCTGCCGTAACTGTCTTATACTTAGTGTAATGTCACTGCAAAGATACTGCATGCTTTTTGCAGTGCTACTGCAAAGCCGTTGCAGCGCCACTGCAAAGCTGATGCAGCGTCACTGCAAAACTGTTGCAGCGCTACTGCAAAGTAGTTTGCAGTGTCACTGCAGACCGTTTGCAATAACTTTGCAGAGTGCATGCAATGACACCGGCATGGGTAGCGTGCTCACTAACTAATAAAGAACAAATCCTTACTATATTATGAAACGACTGATTACTTTCTGTATCATCTCCTTTGGAATGCTCACGGCATCTATGGCTGCGGAGAAGCATCCTGCGGACTATGTGAATCCTTTTGTCGGTACCACCAACTTCGGTACCACGAATCCGGGAGCCGTCTGTCCCAATGGAATGATGTCCGTAGTGCCCTTCAACGTGATGGGTTCGGAGGACAACAAATACGATAAAGATGCCCGCTGGTGGTCTACTCCCTATGAGTATCACAATTGTTTCTTTACCGGATACTCGCATGTCAATTTGAGCGGTGTGGGCTGTCCGGAATTGGGTTCTCTGCTGCTGATGCCCACTACGGGAGAGCTGTCCGTAGATTATAAGGAATATGGAAGCCGCTATAAGGACGAGCAGGCATCCCCCGGATATTACAGCAACTTCCTGACCCGCTACAATGTGAAGACGGAAGTGACGGCAACTCCTCGCACGGGTGTGGCGCGTTTCACCTTTCCTGCCGGGCAGAGCCATGTGCTGCTGAACCTGGGCGAAGGCCTGACCAATGAATCGGGAGCTTTTCTGCGCCAGACGGGTAAATGCGAGTTTGAAGGTATGAAGCTGCTGGGTACTTTCTGCTACAACCCACAAGCCGTTTTTCCCATCTACTTTGTGATGCGTGTCAACAAGCAGCCCGCCGCTTCGGGCTACTGGAAGAAGCAACGCCCCATGACCGGTGTGGAGGCTGAATGGGATCCCGATAACGGACGCTACAAACTTTACACCCGCTACCAGAAGGAACTGGCGGGAGATGATATCGGCGCCTATCTTACATTCGATACCGAAGAAGGCGAGCAGGTGGAAGTACAGATGGGAGTCTCTTTTGTGAGCATGGAGAATGCCCGCCTCAATCTGGATACCGAGCAGCAGGGAAAGAACTTCGGTCAAGTGCTGGAAGAAGCCCGTCGCCGCTGGAACGATGACCTCTCGCGCATCCTTGTGGAAGGAGGTACGGAAGAGCAGAAAACCGTTTTTTATACGGCACTCTATCATACGCTGATACATCCCAATATCCTGCAAGATGTGAACGGGGAATACCCCGCTATGGAGAGTGATAAGATTTTGACTACCCAAGGCGACCGTTATACCGTCTTTTCTTTGTGGGACACTTACCGCAATGTGCACCAGCTTCTTACGCTGGTATATCCCGAACGGCAATTGCAGATGGTGCGCTCCATGCTCGACATGTACCGCGAACACGGCTGGCTTCCCAAATGGGAACTCTACGGACGTGAGACGCTGACCATGGAAGGTGACCCTTCCATTCCCGTCATCGTCGACACCTGGCTGAAAGGTCTGCGCGACTTTGATATAGAACTGGCCTACGAAGCCATGCGCAAGGGAGCCACCCTGCCGGGAGCGGAGAATCTGCTCCGACCGGACAATGACGACTACGTGTCATTGGGATATGTGCCCCTGCGGGAGCAGTATGACAATTCCGTTTCACATGCCCTGGAATACTATATTGCCGACAATGCCTTGTCGCGCATAGCCGCTGCGCTTGGCAAGAAGGAGGATGCCCGTCTGTTCCACGAACGTTCGCTGGGCTACAAGCATTATTACTGTAAGGAGTACGGTACTTTCCGTCCTATCCTGCCTAACGGTGAATTCTATGCTCCTTTCGACCCGAGGCAGGGAGAGAACTTTGAGCCGAACCCCGGATTTCACGAAGGTTGTGCCTGGAACTATACTTTCTATGTTCCCCACGATGTGAAAGGGCTTGCCCGGCTCATGGGTGGAAAGAAGCCGTTCGTAGACAAGCTTCAGCGTGTGTTCGACGAAGGACTGTACGACCCTGCCAACGAACCGGACATTGCATACGCCCATCTTTTTTCTTATTTCAAGGGTGAGGAGTGGCGCACGCAGAAAGAGCTGCACCGCCTTTTGCAGAAGTATTTCAAGAATGCCCCCGACGGAATTCCCGGCAATGATGATACCGGAACGATGTCTGCTTGGGCTATCTTCAATATGATGGGCTTTTATCCGGATTGTCCCGGAGAACCGGCTTATACGCTGTCTACTCCGGTATTTGATAAGGTGACCATAAAGCTCGACCCTAAGTATTGGGGACGCGACCAACTGGTGATAGAGACGGAACGCCCGTCGGCAGAGTCGCTTTATATCCGTGAAATGGAACTAGGAGGAAAAAAACTGTCCCGATATCGTATCACTCATGAAGAACTGGTGCAGAGTGGAAAACTGCGATTTAGTCTTCGATAGGTATTGTGAGTCAGGATAGCATCGGTGATGGTTTAGGTTGCCCGTCGTTGACAGAGTTCATGTCAGTGGCGGGCTTTTCTATGCAGGTTGGCTTCCGGCAGGTTGATAGGGTATTTCGAACCAGAATTCGGAACCTTTCCCCGGAATAGAGCTGACGCCCACTTTTCCGTTCATTTTCTCGGCAATCATGGTGCAGATGGAGAGTCCGAGACCCGTGCCTTGTTTAAAACTGTTTAGCTTGACAAAGCGTTCGAATACATCCTTTTGCTTTTCAGGAGGAATGCCGCAACCGGTATCACGGACAAAGAAGCGAATCCTGTCTTCTTGCGGCAGGTGATAACCAATGTCGATGAAACCTTCTTCCGTATGCTTGAGGGCGTTTGACAGATAGTTGTTCAGTACTTGTCTTACCCGTTTGGGGACTGTGTGAATAATACAGTAATCCGCACCGGGCAGGAGACGTATACTGACTTCGGACGGAAGTTTCAGTTTTGCCATCGTCTGCATTTCATCAAGCGTCTTGTTTACATCCATATCTCCTTCTGTGAATTCGAGAATGCCAGCTTCGATGCGTGACAGGTCGAGAATATCATTAATCAGTTGCAGCAGCAGTTGGGTGTTTTCTTCGATGATATGTATGTATTCCTTTGTATCTTCGTCTTGTATATAATCGGAAAGTATGGAGGAGAATCCGACGATGGCGTTTAGCGGAGTACGTATCTCGTGGCTCATGTTGGCGAGAAAAGCCGATTTCAGGCGGTTGGCTTCTTCTGCTTTCTCTTTGGCTGCCAGCAGTTCGGTGATGTCCAGTGCAGAACTGACAATCCACCTCTCTTTTCCTTTGTTGTAGGACACCAGCGTTTTGTGAAACGACAGAATATACTCTCTGCCTTTGGGATTGACAAAGTGTTTGATGTAGGACTGGGGAATTTCCGACTCTTCAACTTCTTTGTCTGTCTCTTGGATGAAATTATCTTGCATTAGGGGTTTGAACTCCTCTTCATAGTGTCCCACAATATCCTCAGCGGGGACTTCCATCATCTCTGCCGCTTTTTTGTTCCATATCAGGTAACGTCCTTCATCGTTTTTATCTTTTACTGTAGTGGCGATGGGGAGGTTCTCCAGAATACTTTCAAGGAAGAAACGGTATTTTTCGTTTTCCCGGCGTTGGACTTCATCTTCCGTAATGTCGCGTATGAAGGCTATGACATAATTTCTGTTGAGGTAGACCATGCGCACTGCGATATATAGTTTCTCACCACTTTCTATTCTTATCTTTAGGGTCAGGCTGTCCGAAGTGCGGGTATTCAGTACGCGTAACAGCGACGTCATGTATTTCCGGCATTCATCGGCGTCTGTCACTAAATTATTGATATTTAGAACTCCCGGATTCAGGAACGGAAGTCTGTTTGCCTTTTCGGTAGGTGTATTAAGTAGTTTTACGACAATACCTTGTCTGTTCAGCAGATATACTGGAATGTCTATTGCCCGGATAATCTGTCTGTTCAGACTTTTGTATTTATAATTTATCCAGTATAGAAAGCTTGCAGATGTAACGGCAATTAACAGAAATAACTGTACTTCTCCAAATAATGTAAGATGCATACGCGGTGTCTTTCATTTCGTCTGTCCCCATTGACGAAGGTTATTATATAAAAAGCGCGAGGACTGTTATTGTCTATCTGCATTCGAGGCTCTGGAAAATGCCCACGTCATAAATAGACAACAGTCCCCACGCCTAAGTATATAATAACATAGACGTGAAGAAACTGTTGCTATCATCCCATGACGTTTATTGAATTTTCCAGATTCCGAATAGGCAGGGATAATA
>ERZ780091.44-NODE-44-length-19536-cov-3.75455_pt1 | contig 19536 bp, 9 predicted proteins | sample MGYA00511021_ERZ780091 | MGnify/ENA primary metagenome ERZ780091 (study PRJEB29588, sample SAMEA2150994) | human gut metagenome | biome: human gut; feature: human-associated habitat; material: faeces | place: Denmark | collected 2008/2010 ... | reverse complement strand
ATGGACGCACTGAAACCACTGGTGACGAACGAATGGTATTCATTGACCTGGCAGAAATCCAACCGGACGGGAAACTGGTGGTCCACGGACCGAATACCGGTTCACAGCAAATTGAGCATTGAATGTAGCCAAGCAAACACCGGTGCGTTGAGGGATACAGTTAAAAAACTATCGCACCGGTTTCCTATAATAGAATTAAATTAGTATTTTTGCCTGCAACTGAAAAATCAGTAATATCATAGAATAGACAATTCCCGAACAAATATGAGCGAAGATTTTGAAGCACCGAAAGATGATTTGGACAAGGAACTCCCGGCCGGGAGCGAAGAACACTCGGATTACAAACCTGCGGACGCAAAGGATGCCAATATAAAGCACCAACTGAGCGGCATGTACCAGAATTGGTTTCTGGACTACGCCTCATACGTTATATTGGAACGTGCCGTACCCCATATCATGGATGGTCTGAAACCCGTACAGCGGCGTATCCTCCACTCCATGCGCCGCATGGAAGACGGGCGCTACAACAAGGTGGCGAACATCGTAGGACATACCATGCAGTTCCATCCGCACGGTGATGCTTCTATCGGCGATGCTCTGGTACAACTGGGACAAAAGGACTTGCTCGTGGATTGCCAGGGAAACTGGGGTAACATTCTGACGGGTGACAGCGCCGCTGCCCCCCGTTATATCGAAGCACGTCTCTCCAAGTTCGCACTGGACGTGGTATTCAACCCCAAGACCACCGAATGGAAACTCTCTTATGACGGGCGAAACAAAGAACCGGTTACACTACCGGTAAAATTCCCACTGCTGCTTGCACAAGGTGTGGAAGGTATTGCCGTAGGCCTGTCATCCAAAATATTACCACATAACTTCAATGAGCTGTGCGATGCTTCCATCAGCTATCTGCACAACGAAGAATTCAAGCTGTACCCCGACTTCCAGACGGGAGGCAGTATCGATGTATCCAAATACAACGACGGTGAACGTGGCGGTGCGATACGCGTGCGCTCCAAAATAGAAAAGATAGACAACAAGACACTTGCCATTAAGGAAATTCCTTACGGGAAAACGGTGGCCAGTGTATGCGACTCCATCGTAAAGGCCAGCGAAAAAGGGAAAATCAAGATACGTAAGGTAGAGGACCTAACATCCGGCAGTGTAGAAATATTAGTGCATCTAGCCCCGGGTGTATCATCCGACAAGACCATCGATGCCCTCTATGCCTTCACCGACTGTGAAGTGAGCATCTCTCCCAACTGCTGTGTCATCGACGACCAAAAGCCCCACTTCCTCACCGTGAGTGATGTATTGCGCAAATCAGTCGACAACACATTGGCACTGCTACGCCAGGAACTGGAAATCCGTAAGGGAGAGATACTGGAAAGCCTGCATTTCGCTTCACTCGAAAAGATATTCATTGAAGAACGTATTTACAAGGATAAGGAGTTTGAACAAGCCAAAAACATGGATGCCGCCTGCGAACATATCGATGAGCGCCTGACTCCCTACTACCCGACTTTTATCCGCGAAGTGACCAAGGAAGACATCCTCCGGCTGATGGAGATAAAGATGGCACGTATCCTCAAATTCAACTCCGACAAGGCAGAGGAACTGATAGCACGCATGCGAAAGGACATAGAGGAGATAGACTGCCATCTGGCAAACATCGTGGAATATACCGTCGACTGGTTCCGTATGTTGAAGGACAAGTACGGCAAAGCCTTCCCCCGCCGCACGGAACTGCGTAACTTCGACACCATCGAAGCAACCAAAGTCATCGAAGCCAACGAAAAGCTGTACATCAACCGCGAAGAGGGTTTCATCGGAACTGGATTGAAGAAAGACGAATTCATAGGCAACTGCTCGCCCATAGATGACGTGATTATCTTCTTCCGCGATGGAAAATATATCATCACACCGGTGGCCGACAAGAAGTTCGTGGGCAAGAATATACTTTATGCCAACATTTTTAAGAAGAACGACAAACGTACCATCTACAATGTCTGCTACCGTGACGGCAAGGAGGGGACAAGCTATATCAAGCGTTTTGCCGTCACTTCCGTGGTGCGTGACCGCGAGTACGACGTGACCCAAGGCACTCCCGATTCCCGCATCACCTATTTTACCGCCAATCCCAACGGTGAAGCCGAAATCATCAAGGTAACCCTGAAGCCCAATCCCCGTGTACGCCGTATTATCTTCGAGGAGGATTTCAGCAACATCAATATCAAGGGACGGCAGGCCATGGGAAATATACTCACGAAACTCCCCGTACACAAGATAGCCTTGAAACAACGTGGAGGCTCCACGCTGGGTGGACGGAAAGTCTGGTTCGACCGTGATGTGCTACGTCTCAACTACGACGGGCGCGGAGAATATCTCGGAGAATTCCAGAGCGAAGACACCATCCTTGTCGTACAGAACAGCGGAGAGTTCTATGCCACCAACTTCGACTTGAACAATCACTATGACGATGGCATACGCGTATTGGAGAAATACGATCCGAACAAAGTATGGACCGCCGTACTCTACGATGCCGACCAGCAGAACTATCCTTACATCAAGCGTTTCTGCTTCGAGGCAACCGCCCGCAAGCAAAACTACTTGGGAGAAAACAAGAACAGCAGCCTCATTCTGCTGACAGACGAGTGCTACCCGCGTTTAGAGGTGGTGTTTGGCGGCCACGACAATTTCCGAGAGCCGATGGTGGTGGAAGCCGACGAATTCATCGCCGTGAAAGGCTTCAAAGCAAAAGGTAAGCGCCTGACCACCTATACTATAGAAACCATCAACGAGCTGGAGCCTACCCGTCAACCGGAACCCTCGCAGAAAACCGAAGAGCAGGAAACGGATGAAGAACCGGAAATTCTGGACCCCGACCACGGTAAAAGCGAAGGGGACATACTGGACGAGATGACAGGACAGATGAAACTCTTTTGATGAAGGACGGAAATGAAGTATTAGTGGCTAACGATTACTAATTTGTAATTGATAATTTAATATGTACATATACAAGATAATAATCCTATGCGGACTGCTCTTGGGAAGTGTCGGACTGAAAGCACAAGAAGCACAATGCAGCATCGACCGGAAGCTACGGGCTGACTCCACCAACCGTAACCGTATTATCACCCGTGCCACCATGTATGGTGTCGGCTTCACCAACGTGTTCGACACTTATCTTTCACCTCAGGAGTATAAGGGAATCGATTTCCGTATCTCCCGCGAAAGCATGCGGATGACACGGTTGATGGACGGCAACGTGTCTCTGCAAACTTTCTTCCAGGCAGACTTGGGATATACACACAACAAAGTAGACAATAACAATACATTCTCCGGACTGGCCAACTGGAACTACGGCCTGCATTATAATTTTCCAATCACGGGCAATTTCAAACTGCTTGCCGGAGGAGTCGGCGACTTCAACGGTGGCTTTGTCTATAATCTGCGCAACGGAAACAACCCCGCCCAAGCACGTGCCTATATCAACCTTGCCGCATCGGGAATGGCTATTTGGGACTTGCGCATCAAGAACCGTCCCATCACACTACGCTATCAGGTAAATCTTCCCTTGGCAGGTATCATGTTCATGCCCAACTATGGACAGTCCTACTACGAGATATTTACGTTAGGACATTGGGACGGAGTAGTGAACTTCACCTCCCTGCACAACCAGCCCTCTCTGAGACAAATGCTGACCGCAGACTTTCCGGTGGGACGTGCCCGGATGCGTTTCGCTTACATATGGGACGCACAACAGTCCAAAGTAAATGAAATAAAGACACATACTTACTCGCATGTATTCATGGTGGGGTTCGTAAAGGAACTCTATCTGTTTCCTAACAAGAGAAAGTAAAAAGTGACAAGGTGATAAACGATAAGATGATAAGGATAATGTGCATGAAAAGAAGATATATTTTAATAATTTGGAGTATCCTACTCACGTTATTGCCCCTATTGAACGGATGTATTCGTGAGGAAGAGTTCGACAATACCCCACAAGGCAATTTCGAAGCCTTGTGGAAAATAATAGACGAACAGTACTGCTTCTTGGACTACAAGCAAATAGACTGGGATGCCATCCATGACAAGTACCAGCCACTCATTACCCCGGGAATGAGCTACGACGGTCTATTTGAAATATTAGGTAACATGCTTGCCGAGTTAAAAGACGGACATGTCAACTTGTACTCTTCTTCCAACATGGCGCGCTACTGGGACTGGTATCTGGATTATCCTCGTAACTTCAACGAAAGTATCATTGAAAAGTACCTGGGAAGAGACTACCGCATTGCTGGAGGCGCCAAATATACCATATTGGAGGACAACATAGGATATATCTATTACGGTGATTTCTCTAGCGGCATCGGAAACGGCAACCTGGATGAGATTCTGTTATACCTTTCCGCTTGTAACGGCCTGATTATCGACGTGCGCAACAATGGTGGCGGCAACCTGACAAACGCCACCCGAATGGCACAACGCTTCACGAATGAAAAAGTACTGACGGGATATATTCAGCACAAGACCGGCAAAGGCCATAGCGATTTTTCAGATCCGACTCCCATTTATGTGGAACCTTCCAACAGTATCCGCTGGCAAAAAAAGGTAATTGTCCTGACCAACCGTCATTCCTATAGTGCAACCAATGATTTTGTCAACTCCATGCGCTGTTTTCCCAATGTCACCCTGGTTGGTGACAAAACCGGCGGCGGGTCGGGCCTGCCATTCTCTTCGGAACTGCCCAACGGATGGGGGGTACGCTTTTCTGCCAGCCCGCACCTCGATGCCCAAAAACAGCATATCGAGTTCGGCATCGACCCGGACAAGAAAGTGGATATGAGCAAAGAAGATGAGAACAATGACTTGGACACCATCATTGAGGAAGCAAGAAAAATACTGAAAGTGACTTTCTAAAACGACTTTATCTACAAAACAATTTGCCAAAACGAAAATTCTTTCTATCTTTGCTCCCGCTAATCGGAATTATTCCGCGGATGTGGCGTAATTGGCAGCCGCGCCAGACTTAGGATCTGGTGCCGTGAGGCGTGTAGGTTCGAGTCCTATCATCCGCACAATCCCTATAATAAATTTCAAAAGACAAACAACTAAGAGGGGAGGATATTCATTAAGAAGCATCCTCCCTAACCGCTTCAAGTACCTTTTTTATCTCATCAAAACACAATATTTAGAATACTTATTGTATCTTTGCTTCCAAGAAACACTTCGATTAACCTGAAAAAATGAAACAAAATACGATAAGACCGATGCTTTTCAAGTATTGGGTAGTGTGCCTTCTATTGTTCATCCTCTTCATCCAGGCCAGGGCTTCTTCCTTCATGCCCGCCGTCACCAACTATCTTGCCAAAGACTATGAAGCCGGTTATCAGAACTGGGCATGTGCGCAAGGCAGCAACGGCGAAATGTATTTCGGCGCCAGCCAGGGGCTCCTGGTATATGACGGTTATCGCTGGACTCTCCACAAAGTGCCGGGGAACCATATTGTCCGTTCGGTGTATGTGAAAGAAGACCGTATCTATGTGGGGGCATTCGAGGAATTCGGCTATTTCAAGTATTCGGAGGCAGGCACTCTCCGGTACCATTCTTTGAGCAAATTCCTGAAAAATTTCCCCATGGAGAACAACGAGATATGGAACATTGTAGAGCTGGACGGTCGCATCTACTTCCAGTCGTTCAGCGCCTGGTTCTCCTACGACGGGAAGATGGTACACGCTTTCCGCAACAGACAGCAACAGCCGCTCTACTTCTACACCCAAAACGGACATATCTACACACAGATGATTGATGAGGACTTCTATGAATTCGACGGCAAGGATTTCCTTCATCTCTTCCCCCGCAGCCAAGTGAACGATGACAATGTAGTGGCATTACTGCCCGACGGAAACAACAGCTTCCTGATGGTCACAGAGAATAACGGATTGTTCCGCTACAACGGTGACATCACCCCCTGGAAAACAGACATTGATGCAGAGCTGAAGAAACAGCGGGTGAACCGCGCCGTCATGACCAATGATTCCATATTCATGATAGGTACAGTCTTGAATGGCATATACGCCATCGACCGCAAAGGACATTGCCTCTGGCACTTCAATCTGGATAACCGTCTGGACAACAACACAGTCCTGGGCTTGTTCTGTGACAAAGACAACAACGTATGGGCAGCATTGGACGACGGCATCGCATACATCCACCACAACTCACCCGTCATGCTGCTGACTCCTGCCAACCATGAAACCAAACTGGGCATGGTGTACGACATAGCCCACCGGGGCGACTGTTTCTATCTGGCCACCAACCAGGGCTTGTACGAATACCACCAGGTTACCGAGAATCTGCGCCTGCTTCCCCATACTGAAGGACAGAACTGGTATGTGAAGGACATTGACGGGCAACTCTTTGCAGGCAACAATGCCCATACCTTATTAATAGGCGAAAAAGGGAATGTTTCCGTCATAAGCAATACCAACAGCAGTACGTGTCTGATAAAGTGCACCCTCTATGGCGAAGAGATACTGTTGGAATCATCCTACGCCAATTTGCGTATCTATAAAAAGAAGAACGGGCAATGGACCTTTTCGCATGTCATAGACGGCTTCATTGCACCGGTCATGCACTTGGAGGTGGACCAAAGCGGTGTCATCTGGGCTTCACACATGTATCAGGGAGTCTATAAAATAGTCTTGAGCGATGACTTGTCGGCTGTAAAAAGCGTACGGCACATCTCCCATTTAGGCTCGGAATATATCATCGGCCCTATCCAAGTAATGAAAATGCGAGGACGTATCGTCTTTTCCAGTCCCAACGGCTTCTATACCTATGACGACATCACCCGGCAGATTATCCCCTTCCAAAAGCTGAATGCCATTCTGCCTTACATCAGGAATGCTCATTCTGTGGTATCCGTCACGAACGACCGCTTCTGGCTGTCCGGTTCACATGAGTACGTACTGGTAGAGTACGCAGAAGGAGAGTACATCGTGAAGCAGCGCATCCTCATCGAACTGTTTGATTCTCCATGCATAGAGAACTACAACAATGTGTTCGTCGACAATGACGTTGTCTATTTTAATCTGAACAACGGAATCGCCAGTTACAGCAAAAACACAGACAGCCTCAGTCCTACTCTGGAGTCCGCCCTCTCACTGAGCTCGGTCACTGCTTCCTCTTCCGATAAAAAGGAGAAACGCCTGCCTCTGTCTGGAAATGTCGAACTGGAAAGCAATTACCGGGATTTGCTGTTCTCAGTAAGCCTGCCGCATTACAATAAATTGTCCGTACATTTCCATTATGTCCTGCAAGGAGGACAAGGCATGGCGCTGACATCGGACCTGAAAGAGCCCGAAATCCGCTACGGTAGCCTGGATTACGGAGAATACACATTCCAGGCAGAAGCCTATAATGATTTGGGACAGAAAATCGGTGAGGTGGAATATCATTTTGCCATAGCCCGCCCTTTCTACCTCTCCTATTATGCCTTTGCGCTCTATCTCATAGTTCTCACAGCGCTTGTCTACTTTTTCTCCAAGTGGCGCGCCAACCGTGCCATGGAAAAGAAACGGAAGGAGTATGAGGCAGAGCAGGTGCAGCAGAACATCAAGATGCGCGAGCAGGAGCATCTGATAACTCTGCAGCAACAGCAATTGCTGGAAGCCGAGTTGTCGGCAAAGAGTAAAGACCTTGCCAGCATGGCACTGGGTGTATTTGCCAAGAACGAGGTCCTGGAGAAACTTCGTACTGTCGTACAAGAGTCCCTGGTGAAAGGGCAATATGGACGCAAGAACCTCGAATCTCTGCTGAAGCTCATCAACGAAAACATCGAGACACAGGAATTTTGGGATGTATTCCAGAACAATTTCGACCTGATTCATGAGAAATTCTTCCGTAATTTGCGCGAACGTTATCCCAGTCTTACCGCTACCGACCTCCGTTTTTGTGCGCTGCTGCGCCTGAATCTTTCTACGAAAGACATTGCGCAAATGACCAACCTCACTATCCGGGGAGTAGAGGCAGCACGCTACCGTTTGCGCAAGAAACTGGATATCCCCGACGGAACGGGATTAGTGGATTTTCTCATCGACTTGAAATAAAGCGGCTACAAATCATTCAATCACAACAAACTGATTATTAGAAACAAGTAACACGAAAACGTAGTAAAACGGTACCCATTTTTACCCTAAACGTATTATCGTGGTAGTGTTTTTTTTTGCCTTACTTACCGTAATTACTTCCTTTGCCGGCAGAATTATTAACTCTTAAATTTAGTTTATGAGAAGGCAAACTTTATTTCTTCTATTCATGATTTTGTTCTCATTGCCACTGACAGTTTTGGCACAAGGAACAAAGACAGTTAAAGGAACTGTTGTTGATCAGAACAACGAACCGATTATTGGAGCCACGGTTGTAGTAAAAGGCTCTACTATTGGAGCAGCTACCGACCTCGACGGTAACTATGTACTGAACGGCGTCCCCGAAGACGCAACTCTCGTATTCAACTATTTGGGCATGTTGCCGCAGGAAATAAGCGCTGCGGGACAATCCGTCATTAATGTAAAGCTACGTGAAGATGCACAACTACTGGAAGAAGTTGTTGTTATCGGTTACGGTTCGGCCAAGGCGAAAGACCTGACGGCCCCGATTGACGTTGTCAAAGAGAAAGAACTTATCAATGTTCCTACCTCCTCCCCGATGGCAGCATTGCAGGGAAAGGTACCGGGTGTTAACATCATCAATTCGGGAACGCCGGGCGAAGGTCCTAAAGTGACCATCCGTGGTATGGGTTCCTTCGGTGACACCTCTCCTCTCTATGTAGTGGACGGAATGTTCTACGACAACATCAACTTCCTGAACAATTCCGACATTCAGGACATGACCATCTTGAAAGACGCATCCGCATCTGCCATCTACGGTGTACGCGCCGCCAACGGTGTTGTAATCATCACCACCAAGAAAGGAAGCCGCAACCAGGATGCCAAGATTACCTATAACGGTTATGTAGGTATTCAGAAAGCCACCAACCTGCTGGAGATGTGTAACTCTCACGAGTATGCCACCATGATGTTGGAAGCCAACCCGGAAGCTTACCGGTCGATTTTCGAAAAGTCAGTAGCCGAATTCGGAGGCAATATGGAAAACCTGCAATTCAATGCCGATACCAACTGGTATGACGAACTGTTGCGCACAGCCATGATGACCAATCACAGCTTGAATATCTCCGGTGGTACGGAAAAAGCGACCTACTCTGCCGGCATGAGCTATCTGGCACAAGACGGTATAGTGGACGGGAAAAACTCCTCCCGCCGCTTGAACTTCCGTGCCGCCCTTGACTACGAAGCCCGCAAATGGCTGAAAGTAGGCTTCAACGGCGTATTCAGCAACTCGCAGCAGCAGCTTCCCAAGAATGCCGCATGGCAACAGGCATACAACACACCGTCTATCATCCCGGTGTATGATGACCGCCGCGACGATGCCGTATTCCCTAAGAAGTACACATCACCCGAGCAGGTGGGCTTGACCAACAACTTCAACAATCCGGTAGCCACTGCCAACTATTACGACAACCGGAACGAGACCTACCAAGTGCTGACCAACTTCTATGCACAGCTCAACCTCATCCCCGACAAGCTGAATATACGCAGTAGCTACAGCTACGACTACTCAATGATTCGCGGTTCTGAGTTCACTCCTACCTACTATGTAGGCACCAACCAGAAGAAAGAGGTTACCGAACTCACTAAAAAGAACACTAACTACTACAAATATATATGGGACAACGTGGCCACTTATACTGACAAGTGGGGCAAACACTCCTTTACCGGTATGCTGGGTGCATCCATGCGTCAAGAGCAATACCGCCTGCTCGAAGGTACCGCCACCAACGTGCCCGAAGGTGAGGACGTGTGGAAATACATCGCACTGGGCAACAAGGAAGGCGCTACGGTGAAAGACGACGGCTGGAAATACCGCGGTCTCTCCTATTTCACCCGACTGAATTACAACTACAACGACAAGTACATGTTGATGTTCACCTTCCGTGCCGACGGCTCGTCCAAGTACAACGACAAATGGGGCTACTTCCCCTCCATCGGTGCCGCATGGGTCATCTCCCAAGAACCGTTTATGAAGAACCAGAATATCTTCGAATACATGAAGCTGCGTGCCAGCTGGGGTAAGCTGGGTAACGACAAGATTGCTGCCAGTGCAGGCTTCGCAAGCATACAGAACGTACAGTCCGTATTCGGTCCCAATACCGCCATCGACGGATTCATCAACACCACCAACTTCAGCTGGCTGGGTTGGGAAGTAGTGAACGAAACCAACGTGGGCGTCAACTTCAGTACACTGAAGAACCGCTTGAACGCCGACATCGACTGGTACTACCGTCTGACTGACAACGCCGTGATTTCACCCAAGCTCCCGATGAGTGGCGAGCTGCTGGCCGGCAACAACGGACAGATTCTGAATACCGGTATCGACCTCTCCTTGAACTGGAACGACAAGATTGGCCAGGACTTCAATTACAACATCGGCGTCAATCTCTCTTATCTGCATAACGAAGTGAAAAGCCTAAAAGGAAACATGAAAATCATCAAAGGCGGAAAGACCGTGAATATGGTGGGCGAGACGATGAACTCATTCTATGGCTACAAGGTCATCGGCATCTACCAGACTCCTGAACAATGTGCTGCCGACCCCATCGCCGTGGCCAACGGACTGGAACCCGGCGACTTCATCTACGAGGACGTGAACGGCGACCATGTGATAGACGGAAACGACAAGCAGGTGTTGGGCTCATACGTGCCCAGCTTTACTTATGGCTTCAATGCCGGATTCTCTTATAAGAACTTCGACTTCAGCCTCACTACCTACGGACAAGCAGGCGGCGAACTGTGGAACCGTAAGCGTGCCCTGCGCTATGCAGCCGACTACTATAACTTTGACCGTGCACAGTATGAGAACCGCTGGACGGGTGCAGGCTCTACCAACGAACATCCGTCGGCCAAGGCTCTTCTCAAAACCTGGAACAAATCAGACAGTAACAACGCTTCCTATTTCGTAGAAAGCTCCGATTACTTCCGCATCCAGAACATCACGCTGGGCTACTCGTTCAAGAACTTGAAGATAGGCAGCTACGTGATGCCGGGACTCCGCCTCTCATTGACGGCCGACCGCCCCTTCACTACCTTCAAGGCCAACAGCTTCACACCTGAAGTGTCGGATGCCGAAGGTTGGGATACCGAAGTATACCCTCTGACTTCAACCTATACTTTCGGAGTGCAAATAGATTTCTAAACCCTAAAACGTAAAACAATGAAATTCTTAAAGAAAACATTCGCATATATACTTCCGGCCATGATGGTACTGGGAGGAGCTACCGCTTGCACCGATTTCATAGAAATCGATCCGGAGAACAAAGTTCCCGAACAAGGCGTGGACTTTACCAACAAGAACAATATGTACCAACCCGTAGTGGGTGCCTACTCCAAAGTACGCACACAGGGCATGCACTGGTGCAACGCACTATTGATGTTCACCCGCGACGGTGACGTGTGGTCGGGCCGTACCGATGACCAGGGCGATGCCGTGGCCTTCGGACGCAAGTTCAACTACAACAACTCATTCTGGGCACTGAACCAGGTATGGATGAACTTCTACGACATCATCCGCATCACCAATGCCGCCCTGCAAAGCCTCGACGGTTATGCCGAATATCTTGCTGCAGGAAGCGAAGATTACAAAACCTACGAATCCTATTGCGGCGAAGTACGTACCATCCGTGCATGGGCTTACTATTGTCTGGTGACCAATTTCGGTCCCACCGTCATCTACCGTGACAACCTGCAGACCGATTTTCGCCGTTCTACCGTAGAGGCCGTATATAATTATATGCTGGAAGATTTGAACTACGCCATCGACAAACTGCCCCGCATGCGTCCCAACCAGATGGAACACAAGGGAGCCGTGACAGCCTTCACCGCCCAAGCATTGGCCGCCCGCATCTATCTGCTGAAAGGAGACTATGCACAAGTGGAGACACTGACCGATGACATCATCAAGAACGGTGGATTCCGTCTCTACGACGACTTCTACCAGCTGTTCAAAATTCCCGGAAAGTTGTGTGACGAATCTTTGTTCGAATGCCAGGTAACAGACTACGGCAATGGTTCTGGCGATTACCTGGGCGTAGACCAATGGTTCAATTTCCAGGGTCCGAACATGGCAGAGAGGTATGATGAAGTAGTGAACGCAGACGGTACCATCAGCTACAAGCAAGCCGAAGGCACCAAGTCCATAGGCGGCTGGAATTTCATAGGCTATGAACCCGAGTTCGTGGCATGGGCCGAAGCCCGTGGCGAAGGTGTGCGTGCCGAAACTTCTTTCCTGAAAGCCCTGAGCAAGACGCGCGAGGGTTGGCAGGTAGGTCCCACATCGGCCACCAAGACCGACTGTTGGAACGGCAAAGGTTACCTTCCCTACAATCAGATGACTCTTCCACGTACGACCTACGGAGCCAACAACAATGTGCGTATCATCCGCTATGCCGAAGTGCTGCTGATGAACTCCGAAGCCAAAGTCAGACTGGGCAAGGATGGAGACGCAGGCTACAACGAAGTGCGCCGGCGTGCAGGCATGAGCACCAAAACCGGTGTTACCCTGAAAGACGTGATGGACGAACGCCGGATGGAGCTTTGCGGCGAATGGTGTGCCCGTTATGTGGACTTGGTGCGTACCGGCGATGCCGCCACCGTACTCGGTCCCAAAGGATGGACAGCAGAAAAGACTTATTGGCCCATACCAGCCAACCAGTTGGACGACCTTCCCGACCTGAAGCTGGAACCCATTGACGGAATTGCCGAATAAATCCGCTCCAATATGGTAAAAAGATTCCTAATCAGTTGTGGAATAGCCTTTGCCGCTCTGACGGCAAAGGCAACCCCTGACGATTCCATCAAAGTGGTGAAGGGGCAAGTCAGTGACTATTATATCACTGTAACCCAAGACCGTATCGTAAAAGGACACGTACTGGACACCAACCGCCAGCCACTCGCAGGCGCCACAGTCATGTTCTTCGCAAGTCCCATGCACAATACCACTGCCCACGACGGCAGCTTTGCCATCAAAGGAGCGAAGAACGACGTGCACCTGTATGTCTACTATCCCGGGAAAAAGATAGTGAACAGAATCCTGGCACTGGATGAAACCGATATTGAGGTAGTGATGGAAAAAGAGGTACACAAGGCAACCGCAATCCGCCGTCCCGCCCAGGCGACCCGGTGGTATGACCCACAGGCGCCTCTGTCGCGCACCTTCTGCAATCCGATGAACATCAGTTACAATTTCGAGCCTTTCAACAACAATGTGCGTCCCAACGGTTCGTTCCGTTCCTCTGCCGACCCGATGGCGGTGGAATACAAGGGAGAATACTTTCTGTTCTCCACCAACCAGGGCGGTTTTCACTATTCCAAGAACCTGGTGGATTGGGATTTCGTTCCTGCCGGCTTCCAACGCAAGCCTACGGACGACGACCAGTGCGCACCGGCAGCCTATGTAAGCGGTGACACGCTGTTCTATACCGGCTCCACCTACGAAGGCCTTGCCGTGTGGTACAGTACACACCCCAAAACGGGACGTTTCAAACGTGCCATCGAAAAGAATGTGCTTCCCACATGGGACCCCTGCATGTTTCTGGACGATGACGGCAGACTGTATATGTATTATGGCTCCAGCAATGAATATCCGCTAAAGGCGGTGGAACTGGACCGGAATGATTTCTATCCCATCAGCAAGATTCACGAAGTGATGATGCTCCGCCCCGAAGAACACGGCTGGGAACGTTTCGGCATGAACAATGACGATGAAGTGACACTCCGCCCATTCACAGAGGGCGCTTACATGACCAAACACAATGGCAAATATTATTTCCAATATGGTGCTCCGGGCACTGAATTCAAAGTCTATGCCGATGGCGTATATGTTTCGGATTCCCCGCTGGGCCCGTTTGTCTACCAGAAGCATAACCCGATGTGCTACAAGCCGGGCGGTTATGTGCAAGGTGCCGGTCATGGAGGCACGTTCTGCGACGTGAAAGGCAATTACTGGCACGTGGCCACCTGCATGCTCTCCCTGAAGTACAAGTTCGAACGCCGCATCGGTCTTTATCCGGTGGCTTTCGACAAGGATGGTGTCATGTATTCGTCCACTGCCTTCGGCGATTATCCCAACTGGGCAGAACCGATGGACGTAAAGAACCCTGCAGAGCGTTTCACGGGATGGATGCTTCTGTCCTACGGCAAACCGGTGGAGGTATCATCTACGGATAGCATCCATGCAGCTTCCAACCTGACGGACGAAAGTATGCGCACCTACTGGGCAGCCCGTTCCGGCAACCCTGGCGAATGGGCCGGGATAGACCTGGGCAGCACAAAGAATGTACGTGCCGTGCAGTTGAACTTCTACGACCATAAAGCGGTTCAATACAACCGTGCCATGGATATTTATCACCAATACCGTATTTTTGCTTCCGAAGACGGAAAAGAATGGACATTGGTCATAGACAAGAGCGACAGTGACAAGGATTGTCCGCACGACTACATCGAGCTCAACGAGCCGTTGCGTGCCCGTTATCTGAAATACGAGAATGTGCACATGCCTACGGGAAATGTCGCCTTGTCCGGCTTCCGCGTCTTCGGGAACGGTGACGGCGATGTCCCGCAAGCCGTGAAAGGACTGACTGTGAAACGTGACAGGAAAGACCGCCGGAATGCCCTTATCTCCTGGCAACCCGAAGCAAGCGCCTATGGCTACAACATCTACTACGGCACCGCCGAAGGCAAGATGTACAATGCCATCACGGTACTGGGACAGACGGAATATGACTTCCGCGGACTGGATGCGGACACGGACTATTACTTCACCATCGAGGCGCTGAACGAAAACGGCCGCTCGCCATTGTGCAAGACGACAAAAAATTAAACACAAGAAATAAAGATATGAAAAAACCAATAATGATACATGTGCTGGCTTTGTTCCTGATTTCCAGATTGGCGAGCTGTGCATCCTGCTCTTCCGACTTGAAGGAAAACGGGAAAGAGAACGGAAAAGAGGAAAAGCCCGACACAGAGGAAGTACGTCCCGAATCATTCGCTTCGGATGACGAAATGCTTGATTACATCCAGAAGGTACATTTGAACTACATGTGGGACGGTGCGGAACCGACCTCCGGACTGGCACGCGAACGCATCCACCTGGATGGGGATTATCCCGAAAAGGACCAGAATGTTGTCACCACCGGCGGCAGCGGATTTGGTATAGCCGGACTGCTGGTAGGCATCGAACGCGGCTTCATCCCCAGGGAAGAAGGCGTGAAGCGCCTGACCAAGATTGCCGATTACCTGAAACGCGCCGACCGCTTCCACGGCGTATGGCCCCATTGGTTGTACGGCCCTACCGGCAAGGTGAAACCTTTCGGACAAAAAGATAACGGCGGAGACTTGGTGGAAAGCTGCTTCCTGATGCAAAGCTTGCTTTGCGTACGCCAATACTTCCGCGACGGCAACGAGCAGGAAAAGGCGCTGGCAGAGAAGATTAACCAATTGTGGAAAGAGATGGAGTTCAGCTGGTATCAGAATGGCAAGGATGTCATCTACTGGCACTGGTCTCCTGAATACAACTGGGAAATGAACTTCCCGCTGGAAGGCTACAACGAAGCATTGATTGTGTATGTGCTCGCAGCCTCCTCCCCCACTTATCCCGTTCCGGCTTCAGCCTACCACAACGGCTGGGCACGCGGCGGCGGCATCAAGTCCGACTCTGCCCCCTACGGCCTGCCTTTGGAATTGAAACACAACGGAGCCGAGAAACTGGGCGGTCCCTTGTTCTGGGCACAATACTCGCACATCGGTCTGGACCCGCGCAACCTGAGCGACCGCTATGCCAACTACTGGAACGTGGTGCGCTACCATGCCCTCTCCAACTACCGCTACTGCGTGGAGAATCCCAAACAATACAAAGGTTACGGCGAGGACTGCTGGGGACTGACCGCCAGCTACTCTACCAAAGGCTATGCAGCCCACTGCCCGGGCGACAACGACCATGGTGTCATCACACCGACAGCAGCCTTGTCCAGTTTTCCCTACACACCGGAGGAATCCATGCGTGCACTGAAGTATTTCTATTCCAAAGGCGACTGGATTTGGGGCAAGTACGGATTCTACGATGCCTTCTCCGAGGGAAGTGACTGGACGGTGCCCCGCTATCTTGCCATCGACCAATGCACCATTGCCCCGATGATTGAGAACTATCGTTCCGGCTTGTTGTGGAAACTCTTCATGAGCTGTCCCGAGGTTCAGGAAGGATTGCAGAAGCTGGGATTTAAGGCTTAGGGATTTACGATTGAAGTTAGTATGCGACATGATGGAGCAGCTAAGCTTAAGTTGAATTTCTATATCACTATTCCCCTCCCCCTTCAGGGTGCCGGAGGGGATAATCAAAATTATATCATATGAAGAAATACACATTATTAGCAGCCTTGGCTTTCTCTGCCCTCACCGTGACGGCAACGCCCAAAGAAAACACATCCCAAGGCAATCCGCAGGAGATGGATAAATTCATTACGGAGCTGATGGGCAAAATGACGCTGCACGAGAAAATCGGTCAGCTCAACCTGCCGGTAACGGGAAACATCGTCACCGGACAAGCCAAGAGCAGCGACGTTGCCGGTAAAATCCGCAACGGTGAAGTCGGAGGTCTGTTCAACCTGAAAGGCGTGAAGAACATCCGCGAAGTGCAGAAACTTGCCGTAGAGAACAGCCGCCTGGGCATCCCCTTGCTGTTCGGTATGGACGTGATTCACGGTTACGAAACGGTATTCCCCATCCCCTTGGCACTCTCGTGCAGTTGGGACATGGAGGCTATAGAGAAATCGGCCCGTATCGCCGCCATTGAGTCGAGTGCGGACGGTATCTGCTGGACGTTCAGCCCGATGGTGGACATCTGCCGCGATGCCCGTTGGGGACGTGTATCAGAAGGCAACGGTGAAGACCCCTTCCTGGGTTCAGCCATTGCACAAGCCATGATTCGCGGTTATCAGGGCAAGGATATGAGTGCCAACAACGAGATAATGGCTTGCGTAAAGCACTTCGCACTGTATGGCGCCGGAGAAGCCGGCCGCGACTACAACACGGTGGATATGAGCCGCAACCGTATGTTCAACGAATACTTCCCTCCCTACAAGGCTGCCGTAGAAGCCGGTGTGGGTAGCGCAATGACCTCCTTCAATGAAATTGACGGAGTACCCGCCACTGCCAACCACTGGCTGCTGACCGACGTACTGCGCAACCAATGGGGCTTCGACGGCTTCGTGGTGACAGACTATACAGCCATCTCCGAAATGATAGACCACGGAATCGGCGACCTGCAGGAAGTATCCGCACGTGCCCTGACCGCCGGAACAGACATGGACATGGTAGCCGACGGATTTATCGGCACACTGGAAAAATCCCTGAAAGAAGGCAAAGTGACTGAGGCCGACATTGACAAAGCCTGCCGACGCATCCTAGAAGCCAAATACAAGCTGGGACTGTTTGCCAATCCGTATAAATACTGCGACGTGAAGCGTGCCGAAAAAGAAGTGTTCACTCCCGAACACCGTTCCATCGCCCGCCAGATTGCCACAGAGACATTCGTACTGCTGAAGAACCAGGACAATCTGCTGCCCTTGCAACGCAAAGGCAATATCGCCTTGATTGGCCCGCTTGCCAACACCCGTGCCAACATGCCGGGCACTTGGAGTGTGGCAGCCACAGCAGACAAATACAGCACCCTGCTGGAAGGTTTCAAGAATTCTGTCGGCTCCAAGGCCAACATTCTCTATGCACAAGGCAGCAACCTGATGTACGATGCCGACTACCAGACACGCGCCACGATGTTCGGCCGTGAACTGCCCCGTGGCAATGACCAAGAACTGCTGGACGAAGCCCTGAAAGTAGCCGCACAAGCCGATGTCATTGTAGCCGCCCTCGGCGAGTCCTCCGAGATGAGTGGTGAGAGCAGTAGCCGTTCCGAACTGGAAATGCCGGACGCACAGCGCCACCTGCTGGAAGCATTGCTGAAAACGGGCAAACCCGTAGTATTGGTATTGTTCTCCGGACGTCCCGTAGTGCTGACTTGGGAGAATGAAAATGTTCCTGCCATCCTGAATGTATGGTTCGGAGGTAGTGAAGCTGCAGACGCCATTGCCGACGTAGTGTTCGGAGACGTTTGCCCCAGCGGTAAGCTGACCACCACTTTCCCGCAGAATGTAGGCCAGTTGCCTATGGCATACAACCACAAGAATACCGGCCGTCCTCTGAAAGAAGGCAAATGGTTCGAGAAGTTCCGCAGCAACTACCTGGATGTGAGCAACGACCCGCTGTATCCTTTCGGCTATGGCTTGAGCTACACCACCTTCCAGTACAGTGACATCACGCTCAGCTCCAAGCAACTGAATGCGGACGGCAAGCTGACCGCTTCCGTAACCGTAACCAATACGGGCAACTACGATGCAGATGAAATCGTACAGCTCTATATCCGCGACTTGGTGGGCAGCATTACCCGCCCCGTGAAAGAGCTGAAAGGCTTCGAGCGCATCCACCTGAAAAAAGGCGAAAGCAAGCAGGTGACCTTCACCATTACCCCCGAATTGCTGAAGTTCTACAACTACGACATACAGTATGTATACGAACCCGGCGAGTTCCATGTAATGATTGGACCCAACAGCCGCGATGTAAAGACTACGAGTTTTGAGTTGAAATAGGTATAGTTTTGCTTTTAGGTAAGAGGGCAGTCCGCGAAAACCGGGCTGCCCTTTTTTAACACCGTCACCAAATCTTTTTTGCATTTTGATTGTTCAGAGGAGAAACTGAATGATTTATCCACTAAAAAATCAATGTAATGAAGAAGAACCTAAACCTTCCCAAGAAGAAAACCGGAAGACTGAGAAACCTATTTCTGACGGTGTGCCTGCTGGCAAGTGTCGCCGCATCGGCGCAGGAGAAAACAGTAACCGGTACCGTGACCGATGCCCTGGGTGACCCGCTGATTGGTGCCACCGTATTGGTGCAGGGAACCTCCAATGGCGTGATTACCGACATAGACGGCCGGTACTCCATCCAGGCCACCCCGGAGAACACATTGGATTTTTCCTATGTAGGCATGGTGAAGCAAGCTGTCAAGGTAGGCAGCCAGTCGGTAATCAACGTCCAGATGAAAGACGACTCGCAGATGCTGGCCGAAACCGTTGTCATCGGTTATGGCAGCGCCAAGAAGCGAGACCTTACGGGCTCCATCACCAACATTAAAGGCGACGAAATCGCCAACAAGCCGGTGGTCAATCCCGTATCCGCACTGCAAGGCAAGATTGCCGGCGTGCAGGTGATAAACTCCGGCAAGGCAGGCTCCGACCCGGAAATCCGTGTACGCGGAACAAACTCCATCAACGGCTACAAGCCACTCTATGTCGTGGACGGACTGTTC
>ERZ780091.39-NODE-39-length-19906-cov-3.63513_pt1 | contig 19906 bp, 10 predicted proteins | sample MGYA00511021_ERZ780091 | MGnify/ENA primary metagenome ERZ780091 (study PRJEB29588, sample SAMEA2150994) | human gut metagenome | biome: human gut; feature: human-associated habitat; material: faeces | place: Denmark | collected 2008/2010 ... | reverse complement strand
GTGCCAATGTGATTAATCACATTGGCACATTAATCTGATAATATAGTATCATTTTTTATGATATGAGCCGCGTATCTTTGTGTATCGCTTAAAAACTGATAATATGAAGAAACAATTCCTTTTGCTGACAGTACTTTTATTCCTTTTGGGAGCATGTGCCCCTAAGCCTGCGGAGCATTCGTTTATTAAGGTCAATGCCGATGGACAGTTCGTTCGCGACGGAAAACCCTATTATTTTGTAGGTACCAATTTCTGGTACGGTGCCATTCTTGGTTCCGAAGGTGAAGGCGGCAATCGTGAACGGTTGCATAAGGAGCTGGACTTTCTGAAAAGTATTGGCATCAACAACCTGCGCGTATTGGTGGGTGCTGACGGTGAAAATGGCATAAAGACGCGGGTAGAGCCCTCTTTACAAGTGGCACCGGGCGTCTATAATGATACTATTTTAGCCGGATTGGATTATTTTATGAATGAACTGCGTGAACGTGATATGACAGCTGTCCTCTATTTGAACAATTCCTGGGAATGGAGCGGTGGCTATTCCGTTTACCTGCAATGGTCCGGACACGGTGATGCCGTGGTACCTGCCGTAGACGGATGGCCCGCCTATATGGAGTATGTCAAGCAGTTCCCCCAATCGGACAGCGCGAAGGCCTTGTTTGCCAATCATGTCAATTATATTGTTTCACGCACCAATAGGTATAATCAGATAAAATATGTGGATGACCCCACTATTATGTCTTGGCAGATTGGTAACGAGCCTCGCGCTTTCTCTGACGAGAACAAGGAACCGTTTGCCCGCTGGATGGCCGATGTGGCTGCACAAATCAAGTCACTTGACCCGAACCACATGGTGTCTTCCGGCAGTGAGGGCTCGTGGGGATGCGAAATGGATATGAATCTTTTCGAGAAGATTCATGCCGACCCCAACATCAATTATCTGAATATCCACATCTGGCCTTACAACTGGAGTTGGGTGAAGGCGGACAGCCTGAAGGAACTTCTTCCGCGTGCCAAGGAAAATACTAAGAAGTATATAGATGACCACATGGTCATTGCTCGGAAGTACAGCAAGCCGATTGTTTTGGAGGAGTTCGGTTTTCCCCGTGACGGTTTCAGCTTTTCCAAAGAGGCACCGACCACTGCCCGCGATGAATATTACCGTTATGTATTCGACCTCATCCGCCAGGACCGTGAGAGCGGCGGACTCTTTGCCGGATGCAACTTCTGGGCATGGGGTGGTTTTGCCGGACAAAATCCCGACCATGTATTCTGGGAAAAGGGAGATGACTATACGGGTGACCCGGCTCAAGAACAACAAGGACTGAACTCTGTCTTTGCCACAGACAGCACTATTGAAATAATTAAAGCGGAAAACCGGAAGCTGCAAAATTGAACCTATCCGTGCTTTTCCGTGTAATCCCTGCCTGAAAATTAGAATGTAAGCGTGTACAAAGCGTTTGTTCCGTTATATAAGAAAGATTATTACTCTAAATACTAAGTATGATATGAAAAGCATATGGAAAGTTATGTTGGCGGTTTGTTGCCTAGGTATGGCCATTGGTTGTGGAACAAACCCGTCGAAGAATGAAAATGTAAAGGAAACGCTACCGGCATTGGTGGTCAATGGTACGCAGTTGATGAATACCGAAGGAGACACGGTGGTATTGCACGGTGTCAGCTATGGCTGGCATCAGTTCTGGCCCCGTTTCTACAATGCCTCTTCGGTTGCTTATCTGGTCAATGACTGGGGCGCACAAGTGCTTCGGGCCTCTATGGGAGTGGATTTGGATAGCGCCTGCTATGTGAACAAGCCCGAATTCGGTATTGAGTGTGTTACGAAAGTGGTGGATGCTGCTATCGAGAACGGCGTTTACGTCATCATCGACTGGCATAGCCACAATCTGCGGCAGGAAGAAGCAAAGGAGTTCTTCACCCAAATGGCTACCCGTTACAAAGGGGTTCCTAATGTCATCTATGAGGTTTTCAACGAACCGGTGGAAGACAGTTGGGAGCAGGTGAAGTCATACTCTGTGGAGGTTATCAAGACGATTCGTGCCATAGAACCGGATGCCGTTATCCTCGTTGGTTGTCCGCATTGGGACCAGGACATCCATTTGGCAGCGGACGATCCTATTACCGGATATAGCAATATAATGTATACACTCCACTTTTATGCCAACACCCACGGACAGTGGCTGCGCGACCGCGCCGACTATGCTCTGGGCAAGGGCTTGCCGATTTTCGTTTCCGAATGCGCCGGTATGGAGGCAAGTGGGGACGGCCCCATCAGTAAAGAAGAGTGGGGGAATTGGCTGGAGTGGATGCAGCGGCATTCCATCAGTTGGGTGGCTTGGTCCTTGTCGGACAAAGACGAGACTTGTTCCATGCTTTATCCGTCGGCTTCTTCCGAGGGAAACTGGAAAGATGCAGACATGAAAGAGTGGGGGAGAATGGTTCGTGACGAATTGACGACACTGAAAAAATAGCCCTTTAAAAACAATATGATTTAACCATTAATAATTAAGAAAAAAGAATTGTGCTTATGGAAGAAAAGAAGAATGATGCTGTGAAAACATGAATTGTTTGGAAGTAATTTTAAGTGTCAACGCCTTGATTGCATGTCACGGTTTCTTGACTTACTCTCATTTTGTTAACTAAAAAAATCTTCTTTTGGGAGGTTTTGTGTTTGTTTTAAATCTAAGAAATACAGTATGAATTTGAATTTTAGAAAGACAGCGCTGCTTGCGGGGATATGCTCGGTGTTCAGTCTGGGTTATGCTCCTCAGCTTTTCGCAGTATCATCGACGGATACCGTTGAGGCAGTGCAGCAAACAAAGAAAATTACGGGTGTCGTCAGTGATGCTATGGGCCCTATTATCGGTGCCAATGTATTGGAAAAAGGTACAACGAATGGTGTAATTACCGACATTGACGGTAACTTTGCCTTGAATGTGAAACCGGGAGCTACCATTGTAGTCTCCTTTATAGGCTATGTCAGCCAGGAAATAAAGATAACGAACCAGACAACAGTGAACATCACGCTGAAGGAAGACTCCGAGATGTTGGACGAAGTGGTGGTTGTGGGGTACGGTACGATGAAGAAAAGCGACCTTTCCGGTGCTTCCGTTTCCATGAGTGAAGACAAGATTAAGGGTTCTATTATCACCAATCTCGACCAGTCCCTTCAAGGGCGTGCTGCCGGTGTGACGGCAGTCAGCACTTCCGGTGCTCCGGGTTCTTCCTCCTCTATCCGCGTACGTGGTCAGGCCACTATCAATGCTAATGCCGAGCCGTTGTATGTAATTGACGGTGTGATTGTACAGAGTCAGGGACAAAGCGGTTCATCTTATGGTTTGGGCGATGCACTGGGTAATGGCTCGGTTTCCACCATTTCTCCGCTTTCCACCATCAACCCTGCTGATATCGTCAGTATGGAAATTCTGAAAGATGCTTCGGCAACCGCCATTTACGGTGCGCAAGGTTCCAATGGTGTGGTTTTGATTACGACCAAACGTGGTAAGGCGGGTGAGGCTAAGTTTACTTATGACGGTATGTTTGCCGTTCAACGCCAGACAAAGCGTCTGGATATGATGAATCTGCGTGAGTATGCCACTTATTATAATGATTTGGCAAACATGGGTGAAATCTCTGACCCTAGTAATTATTATGCCGATCCTTCTCTGCTGGGAGTAGGTACAAACTGGCAGGACGCCATCTTCCAGACTGCTTTGCAGCATCAGCACCAGATTTCGGCACAAGGTGGTACAGAGAAGATACAATACTACGTATCAGCTTCCTATATGGATCAGGACGGTACCATCATCGGTTCAAACTTTAACCGTTACAGCTTCCGTGCCAACTTGGATGCCCAACTGAAGAAGTGGTTGAAACTCGGTTTGACCGCCACCTATACAGCAACGGGTGATGACCTGAAACTGGCAGACAGTGATGAAGGTTTGATTAACTACTCGTTGACCACTCTTCCTGATATACCTATCTATAATCTGGATGGCAGCTATGCCACCGTTGTTCGCGAAGGCTACACGAATCCTAACCCGATTGCCCTTGCCATGATGGATGACATTCTGCTGGACCGTCAGAAACTGACGGGTAATATTTTCTTTGAGGTTACTCCGATTAAAAATCTGGTATGGCATGCCGAATTGGGTTATGACATCAGTTCCAGCAAAGGTGAGCGCTACAAGCCGATGGTTGATTTGGGTGGATGGGTACGTTCCAGTAATGAAAGCAATATCCAGAAAAACAGCAGTACATTCTGGTAATTGAAGAACTATGTGACCTATTCCGGAAACATAGGCGACAAGCATCATTATACAGCCATGGTGGGCCAGGAGTGCTGGGAGTCCAGCTATGACTTCACGAGTGTGTTCAATAGCGGTCTGCCTTCGGATGAAGTGCACAATCCTGCCTTGGGTACGGGAACCCCGACTATCAATGCAGGTTTTGGAAGCTCGTCTATGGCATCTTTCTTTACACGTCTGACTTATAACTATGCCGACCGTTATCTGGGTACTTATACCTATCGTTATGACGGCTCTTCAAACTTCGGTCCCGAGAACCGTTGGGCAGGCTTCCATTCATTGGCTACTTCCTGGCGCTTTTCCAACGAAACGTTCTTTGAACCGTTGAAGAAGGTCATCAGTAACGGTAAGTTGCGTCTGGGATGGGGACAAACTGGTAATGCCAACATCGGTGGTTATGCTTGGGGTACATCCATGAGTCGTATGCCTTCCGGTCTGGGTATGGGGTATCGCCCCTCCAATATACCGAATACTTCCATCAAATGGGAGTCCCAGGAGCAATGGAACGTCGGTGTGGATTTGGGATTCCTGCACGACCGTATCAACCTGACGGTAGAGTGGTACAAGAAAACTTCCAGTGATATGTTGATGCCGTTGCAGTTGCCTTCTTATATGGGTACTTCCGGTAATGCCTCTTCTGCATTGGCTGCTCCGAAAGGTAACTATGGTGACATAGAGAATACCGGTTTTGAAATCTCTCTGAACACACATCCTATTACGGGTAAGTTTGAATGGGATTCTGACTTCCAGATTTCTTTCAACAAGAACAAACTGAAAGGATTGGCTGGTACAGCCAATGCGCAGATTGTGGGTTACGGACAGTGGACCGATGTAGTCAGTGTATCCAGTGTAGGCGAATCACTTTATAACTTCTATGGATTTGTTTGTGATGGTGTTTACAAGGACCTGGAGGACCTTCAGACTTCTCCGAAACCTGCCAAGTACCCGGCAAACGGTGTATTCGACCGTACCAATACCGTATGGGTGGGTGATGTGAAATATAAGGATATCAGTGGTCCTGACGGTGTGCCCGATGGCGTTATTGACGACTATGACAAGACCAATATCGGTTCTCCGATGCCTAAGTTTACTTTTGGCTGGACCAATACTTTCCGTTACAAGAACTTCGACTTGTCCGTTTTCATCAACGGTTCCTATGGCAACAAGGTGTATAACTACCTTTCCATGAAGCTGACACATATGAACTCTCCCTGGACTAACCAGCTGAATGCTGTAAACGGACGTGCACAGCTTGTTCCTATCAATCCGAACAAGGTCTACGAAGATGGAACGATGTGGTATAATGATGTGTCTAACGTCATGGTGGCAAACCCGGGAGCTTCCATTCCACGCGCCACTATCAATGACCCGAATGACAACGACCGTATCAGTGACCGTTATATTGAAGATGGTTCTTATATCCGTCTGAAGAACATCTCTTTGGGATATACTTTCCCGAAAAAGACGATTGATAAACTGGGACTGAGCAACTTGCGTATCTATGCCAATATCCAGAACCTGCTGACCATTACCGGTTATGACGGCTATGACCCTGAAATTGGTGCCAGCACTTCAAGCGTCAATGTCTATGGTTTGGACAACGGACGTTATCCGTCTCCTACAGTTTATTCATTCGGCTTGAACGTTTCATTCTAACACTTTAAATTGAAGAAAACATGAAAATCAGATATATTAAATATTGGGCGTTTGCAGCTGTACTCGGTATGGGAACAGTTTCATGCGAGGATTTCCTGAACCGTCCTACCGAAGACAATTATAACGAATCGAACTTCTATCAGAATGACGAACAATGTGTGCAGGGGGTTAATTATCTTTATAACTCACCTTGGTATGACTTTCAGCGCGGTTTTATTAAAGTCGGTGAAATCTTGTCTGGAAACGTATACGAGGGAAACAGCCCTTACTTGAATTTTACGGTGAATGGTACGGATGAAAACCTTGTGAACATGTCCTATTCTCTATGGGCAGTGATTGGCCATGCCAATACTGTATATACTCGTTTGAAGACGGCAAATGCGTCAGAAGCAGTGAAAAATCAGTGTATGGGCGAGTGTCTGGCATGGAAAGCCATGGCTTACTTCTATTTGGTACGTAGTTTTGGCGCAGTACCCATTATCCATGATAATACGGACGAATTGAATTCCGGTAATTATAACTCCAAATTCAAAGTGGAGGCAGCAGATGTGTACGAATATATCATTATGACTCTGGAGAAAGCTATGGAGTTGCTTCCGGCCAGAGGTGAAACGGGACGTATTGACCGCTATTGTGCCGAAGGTCTTTTGGCTAAGGTGTATCTGACTAAGAGTGGCCTTTCCAGTACCCGCAATGCGGATGATTTGGCGAAAGCGGCAGAATATTCCAAGGATGTAATTAATAATTCCGGCCGTAACTTGCTGGCTAACTATTCCGATGTTTTCCGTTTGGCAAACAACAAGAATGAAGAGTGTCTCTTCTCCTGGCACTGGTCGGCAGGACGTGACCCCTGGACACAGCAGAATACGTTGCAGTCGGACTTGGCAATGGTGGGATTCGATGAATTTGGTGATTGCTGGGGTGGCTATGCAGGTCCGTCGGTTGATTTGCAGGATGCATTTGGAATTTCCGCTTTGGAAAGTCCTGAGACGCGTTCGGATACGGATACCCGTCGTAAGGCTACTATGATGATGGCAGGTGATGTATACGATTATTTCTGGCAGGACAAGGGCGGATTTGATTATCTGCGGTTTATTTATGATGCCGAATATGGTAAGGGAGGACCTAATGGCGATTACCAGTCTCCTACCGGTGCCAATCACGTGAAGCATCTCTATGGTAACAATAATGACCATGTATTGGGCTTGGGCGTATCGGCTGGTAATATGTACAGCGGCCTGGCAACCCATATCCTGCGCCTGTCCGATATCTATCTGGTATATGCCGAGGCGAAAATGGGACTGGCTACCTCTACTACAGACCAGAGTGCACTGGATGCTTTCAATGCAGTACGTGGCCGTGCCATTCCGGGAGTTACTCCGAAAACCTCCATTACTTGGGAGGACGTCTGGAAGGAACGCCGGCTGGAACTGGCTTGCGAAGGCGACCGTTGGTATGATTATGTACGTTTGGCATATTATGATTCCCAGCGTGCTATCAATGAGTTGAAGGCACAGCGCCGTGATGTTTATTATAGTCTGGGTACTACTTATAAGGCTTATTATGAAAACGGCAGTTGGACGGTGAATCCGGATGAGACCCGTTACAATCCGGATGCAAAGGCGCCGAATGTGACAGTTTCCAGCTTTACATTGCCGTTTCCGACAGAAGACGTGGTGTTCAATCCTAATTTGATGAAAGACCCGGTACACGTAGATGTACGTTCTGAATTCAGTTATTAATTTAATGCTTGAAAAGATGAAAAATAATAGATATACGAATTGGTTCTTCGCGGCAGCTGTTGTTGTAGCAGGCTTTTCCATGGCGGCTTGTGAGGATGAACCGGATAAATATGAAGTGGCAGGGGGAAAGCCTACCTTGAAATATGTTCGTGTCCCTGATCCGGCAGCGGCAGACTCTTTGCTGACGGGGGCTTATATGGCGAATACGATTTGTCTGGTCGGTGAGAATCTGCGGAGTGTTTACGAGCTCTATTTCAATGACCAGAAGGCGATACTTAATACCAGTTACATCACTGACCATACACTTATGGTAGATGTTCCGAAAGAGATTCCTTCGGTAGTGACCGATAAGATTTATATGGTGACCAAAGCAAAGGATACCATAGATTATGATTTCAAGGTGTTGGTTCCGGCTCCTACCGTGAACTCCATTTCTTGTGAGTTTGCAAAGCCGGGTAGTGAGGTGACACTGATTGGTGACTATTTCATTGATGACCCGAATGTGCCGCTGACCATTACGATGGCCGGTAATGTGGAAGTGACTAATATTACGAACATAACCAAGACTGCGGTCAGCTTTATTCTTCCGGACAATGCTCCTGCAGGCTATATCAACGTGAAGTCCATTTATGGTACCGGACGTTCCAAGTTCCGCTATTATGATACACGTAACATTCTCTTTGACTGGGACGGTTCTCATGGCGGTATGGCTATTGCCCACGGTTGGCGTGATGGTAGCAAGGTGTTGAGAGAAGCCGATGAAAACAGTATTGACGGTGCTTATATCTGTCTCACCGGAGCACTTGACGGTGCTATCGGAGCTACTTGGGCAGAAGATGAGTTCTCGTTCAACTATTGGCCGGAACCGTCTGCCGGTTATCCCGAACTTTCTGCACGTCCTGAGTTTGCAGAACTGCTCGAGGAGTATGGCGTCAATGGCTTGCAACTGAAATTCGAGGTGAATATTCCTTCTTCCAATCCGTGGCAGTCTTGCGCTCTACAAGTGATGTTTACGGGTAATGATGTGGTGACTTATGCGACGGGAACTAATGCTTATTTTAGTGATACGAATGTGCCGCGCGGTTTGTGGTTGCCTTGGAAGAATACGGGTTCGTATGATACGGGTGGTAAATGGACAACCGTTTCCATGAATCTGTCCGAGTTCAACAAGACGCATGAAGGTAATAAGTGTGATAGAACTTTTGACAAGACTATGCTGACCGGATTGACATTCTTTGTCTGGGCAGGTGGTGTGGAAGGTAAGGATTGCAATCCGGTGATTATGATTGACAACATCCGTGTGGTACCTATTGAATAACCTTTTAAATAGAATACTGATATGAATAAAACATATAAATTTCCGGCACTGTGGATGATGTGCCTGATGCTCTTCAGTTGCTTGACGTTTACGGCCTGCGACAATGGGGATGATGAAGATACCAACCAATATAAAGGGGGAATCAGTCTGAATGTATTCGGACCGAGTCCCGTATCCCGCGGCGGTGTACTCCGTTTCCTAGGCAGTGGCATGGATAAAGTGACTGCGGTCGCTATTCCCGGTTGCGACGATATAACAGACATCGAAGTAGTCAGTGATACGGAAATCCGTGTCACTGTACCTCAGACAGCCCAGCCGGGGTTGGTTGTCTTGAAGACTCCGAAGGGGGATATTACAACAAAAACCGAGTTGACATTTACGGAGCCGATTGCTTTGGAGGCTTTTGCACCGGCAGAAGTAAAGCCTGGTGGTGAATTGACCATTACTGGTGAATATTTGAATTTGATTAAAGAAGTGATATTTGCTGACGAGGTAACAGTGCCTGCTGATGAGTTTGTCAGTCAAAGCCGTCAGGAGATTAAAGTTATTGTTCCTGATTCTGCTCAGACCGGTAAGTTCATCTTGTCTGATGGAGCTGAAATCCCCAATTGGATTTATTCTGAAGGGGAACTGGAGGTTACTTTGCCATCGGTAGAGGCTCCACTCGACCTGGTAGATAAGAAGCCGGGGGATGTCATTCGAGTTTCTGGTGAAAACTTTGATTTGGTGAAGAAAGTGCAGATGCCGAATGGGGATGAAGTTGAATTTACGATGACTGCCTCTTCCGAAGGAGATGAACTTACTTTTACATTGCCGGATAATGTCTCGGACGGAGAAATTACGGTACTTCCTGCTTCGGATGTAAAAGTTGTGGTTGCTACTGTTGTAGTAGCTACGCCTTCGAACGTAGTGGCTGTTCCTGCTGTGAACTTGCGTGGTGGAGATATGATTACCTTGAAAGGTACCAATATGGATTTGGTGACTGATGTAACGTTCCCTGGTGTAGAAGAAGCAGTAGGATTGGAATCACAAAACTCGACTGAAATAAAGGTCTTGATGCCGGCTGCGGCTATTAGTGGTGATTTGCAATTGAATACAAATAGTGGAAAAGCAACTGCCGTATCTATTGCAACGGCAAAGCCGGAAAACATTTCTTATAGTGCGGCGACAGTCCCGGCAGGAGAGGCTTTGACTGTCAAAGGAGTAAATATGGATGTAGTTTCGGCTGTTGTATTCAGTGGTAATGTGGAGGTTACCGTATCCGATGCCACTGCTACTGCCATTTCTTTGACTGTACCTACAACTGCCGAAACTGGGGCCTTACTTTTGAAAATGGCCAATGGTGAATTTGTGGAAGCACCGTCTCTGACAATAGAGAAACCGGTATGCGCCTATTTGCCGGCATTGCCTGACAAATTGGTTCGGGGACGAATTGTGGAACTTGAGATTGTTAATGCTGATAAACTGACAAATGTATTGCTGAATGAGGCTTCAGTCCAGTATATCAATGATGCGGCTAAAGGGGTATTGATGTTGAATGTACCGGCTGAACTGAATGGAACTTATAGTCTGAAACTGATTTCTTCAAATGGTGAAATTGCTTATGATGTTCTTGTGGTTGCTAATGAAGAAACAGTTTGGGCTGGTCCGCTCGATATTAGTTGGGGTGATGGAGGACGTGTGTTGGTACCGGCTGTATCTTTTGCCAAGGTAACGGCAGGCACTGTCATGAAAGTCTATTTCGATCAGAAAGACCAGACTTGGGCACAGGCTCAGTTTAACTATGGCGATTGGAGTGGCATAGCTTTCTCTTTGTTTGATACGACTATGGTACCGACAGACATTTACGGCTGGAGTTTCGAGAGCCGTGTGATGGAGTTGACGTTGACTCAGGAGATACTTGATAATATTCAAGCTAAACAAGGAGATTGTGAAGACCAGACAAATGTAGGTATCATTATTCAGGGCAGTGATTTGACGTTTACAAAAATAACGATTGTAAATTGATGAATTGTGGCTTGAAGAATGTGACTATGGATGCCCTGATTAAGAATGAAATAAAATCATAATTAAGATGAAGAAACTGAATATAAAATGGATGCTTTCGTTGATAGCAGCTTTTACTTTTGCCTCCTGCGATACTGATGTCGATCATGATATCCCTGCAGTGGATGCACCGGTATTGGTGTCTACTACTCCTGAAAGTGGAGCAGCCAAAGTGAAAACGGGAGAAATCACTATTGAGGTGAAATATGACAAGAATATATTCTTTGCAACAGACAATCTGAGCGAAATCAAGTTTACCGGTGGTGAACTGATAAGTGCCGATGTACTTGGCGCAAGCAATATACTGACTGTAAAAGTGAATGTTCCCGGGAGAGAGACGGCTTGTTCTCTCTCTATCCCCGAGGGAATAGTAACCGGACCGAACCAGATGCCTGCTCCGGCTGTATCGGTTCAGTTCTCTACTGTCGCTTTGGACAAGGCACTGGTTGCCGCTAGTTCGGCCAAAGCTGTGAAACTGTACAATTATCTATTGGATAACTTCGAGACGAAGACACTTTCAGCTATGATGGCCAATGTTGCCTGGAATACGGAAATGTCCGAAAAGGTGTATGGATGGACTGGAAAATATCCGGCTATCAACTGTTTCGACTATGTTCATCTGCCGGCATCTGTAGCTGGAGCAGACTGGATTAATTACGGTGACATTACTCCTGTTAAGGATTGGTCTGACAAAGGTGGCATCGTAGCTGCCATGTGGCATTGGAATGTACCCAAGAAAGCTGTAGGCGAAGCTTCTTCTACCCAAATATGGGAAGGAGAGACAGTAATGCCGGGTGATTGGAGTGGAAATGTACAGATGACGGATGATGCTGCAAAAGCTGTCTTTGCTGATGCACAAGTGGGTCAGGTGATACGCGTGGCTGTGAAGGATGTGGCAGCGGGTGCACAAGGTTCGTTCAAAAACAGTGGTTGGAGCGAGATTGCTTCAGGAACTGATTATTTTGACATATCCGGGGACTATACATTGGTGATTACCGAAGATGTTTTGAAATCCCTGCAAGAAGGTGGTCTCATCATTGGTGGACATGATTATACAGCAGTTGCTGTTTATCTTGAAAATAACGGTACAGCTCTCGACCCGAATAAGGATTATGCCTTTTATAAGGCAGATACGGAGTTTGATGCTACCAATGCCACAGTGGAAGGCACTTGGGAAAACAAGGTGTTTACCGAAGATTTGAAAAATGCTGCCGCTTACTTGAAGCTATTGAGAGATGCGGATATTCCGGTATTGTGGCGTCCATTCCACGAGGCAGCCGGTGGCTGGTTCTGGTGGGGTAAGGATGCTGCCAGCTTTAAATCTCTGTGGATTGCTATGTTCAATTACTTCAAGACTGAAGGATTGGATAATCTTATCTGGGTTTGGACTACCGAGGGCAATGATGCCGATTGGTATCCGGGAGATCAATATGTAGACATCGTGGGACGTGATGTTTATAATAAGGAAACTGCAGATTGTGTTTCAGAATATACTTCCATTGCCGAAAATTATGGAAACAAGATTGTTTCGCTGAGTGAATGTGGTACGGTCGGACTTATTTCCGAACAATGGGCATCTGGTGCACGTTGGAGTTGGTTCATGCCGTGGTATGACGGGACAAATGAGGATGGTAGCCCGGTAGTCCATGCTGATGAAGCATGGTGGAAGGATGCTATGAGCCAGGAATTTGTTGTTTCCCGTGAAGAGCTTCCTTCTATGGAATAGCAATTTTTAATAATAAAATAGAAAGGGTTGTCTCTGGTTAGTATCGGGGCAACCCTTTCTGTCTTTTATAGCTTTTAGTTGTTGGTTATAGAATTCATGCTTTATACTTTTTAGGAAAAATAGTAATGGATGTTAAATGAGTGTCGTTATTTGATAAAATAGTATTATAAGGTTTGCTGCTAAAAGTCTACTTTTGTCAAGCCTAATTAAAATTTGATAATAATCATATAATGTTTAACCGCTAATGAAATGAAAAATGCCTATGAGAAAGGAGTGATATGTATACCAACCACTTTATAGAATAAGGTATATTTAATTTTTCCTCAAAAAGAGAAGTTTAACCTTATATTAAACGGTAGATGCCGCCAGGCAATACCAATTCATTAATCTAAGAAAAATACAAGTATGAATTTAAATTTCAGAAGAACCGCGCTGCTCGTGGGTATCTGTTCGGCTGTCAGCCTGACTTATACTCCGCAACTTTTCGCCGCATCGGTCGATGCAATAGATGCTGTGCAGCAAGCAAAAAAAATCACAGGTACTGTAACAGATGCAATGGGACCGGTCATCGGTGCCAATGTATTGGAGAAAGGAACCACAAATGGTGTTATTACTGATATTGACGGTAATTTCACATTGAATGTTCAGCCGGGAGCAACGATTGTTGTGTCTTTTATCGGTTATCAGCCGCAAGAAATAGTGGTAGGTAACCAGACTAGTTTCAAGATTCAGCTAAAGGAAGATACGGAATTGTTGGATGAAGTAGTCGTAGTGGGTTACGGTGTACAGAAGAAGAAACTGGTGACAGGTGCTACGGTTGAGGTAAAAGGTGAAGACATCGCAAAATTAAATACTACGCAGGCATTGGGCGCTTTACAAAGCCAGTCTCCGGGTGTAAATATTCAGGCCGTTTCCGGTCAGCCGGGTGATGGGTTTAAAATTAATATTCGTGGTGCTGGTACTAACGGAAATACAGCTCCAGTTTACGTTATTGATGGTGTAGCCGGTGGCGATATTAACGCCTTGAATCCTGCCGATATTGAACGTATTGACGTGTTGAAAGATGCTGCATCTTGTGCAATTTACGGTTCGAGCGGTGCCAACGGTGTTATCCTTATTACTACGAAGCAGGGTAAGGTAGGAAAGGTTTCTGTATCTTATGATGGAAACATAGGTTGGGCAAATATATATAAGATGCCTGATATGTTGAATGCCAAAGAATATATGGCGGTAATGGATCAAGTGGCCTATAATAATGGAGGCCAACCGTATGATTGGTCAAAATTCGTAGATGCTGATTTGCTGACTGCTTATCAGAATGGTACCAATCCTGGTACAGATTGGGTAAAAGAATTCCGGAATAAAAATGCTGTGGTTACTAATCATGCGTTGAATGTAACAGGTGGTTCTGAATTCTCCAAATTTTCGACAGGTATAGGCTATCAGTATCAGGATGGTGCATTCGGTGGTCCGGTGAAGACTGACTATCGTCGTTTTACTTTCCGCATTAATTCTGAGCATGTGATATATCGTAAGGGAGATGTGGATGTGATAAAGTTTGGTGAGAATATATATTATCAGCACAAACAGAATCAAGGTGTGCAGTTAGGTAATCAATATTCGAATGACCTTTCTAATGCTTTGCGTGCTATTCCTCTGATTCCTGTATATAATGAAAATGGTGATTTCTTCATGTATGATGATTTGAAGAATTTTGGAACGAGTGCTAATGGTATACTTGATTATACTGCATATGCTTCTAATCCGATGGCTCACATGGTATATAATCAGGCTGGGAATAATAAGAATAAGAATTTTAATCTGAACACAGCGGCATATCTGGAAGTACAACCACTTAAGAATCTTATTTATAAAGGTCAGGTTAGTTACAAACAATGGTCAAGTTCATGGCGTTCATATCTTCCCGTTTACCAAATTAATAATCAGGGAGATAGCCGTGATAAAGACCAAACGATAAATAACGTGTCTTTGGGTTGGAACTGGAGTTTGACTAATACGTTGAGTTATCGGTTTGATATTACAGACTTACATCATTTTGATGTTTTGGCTGGTACAGAGTATTCTAAATCAAGACCAACTTATGGCGAATCAGTAGAGGCAACCGGTTATAATAGTGCTTTTGGTGACTTTACACATGCTTATTTGCATAATACAGAACGTAAAGCTACTGCTACAGTAAATGGTTATCCCTCGGATTATGGTTCTAAGATGTCTTATTTTGGACGTTTGAATTATGACTTTAAGGAAACTTATATGTTTTCTGCTATCATTCGTGCCGATGGCTCGTCTAAGTTTGCGAAAGGCAATCAATGGGGATATTTCCCATCATTCTCTGCTGGTTGGGTTATTTCAAACGAGGCTTTTATGAAGAATACTGCTTCTTGGCTTGGTTTCTTGAAAGTCCGTGCTGGTTGGGGACAGAATGGTAATGACAATATCCCTAATTCAAATTGGCGTGCCGGTTACGAGTTTGGCGATTATGGTCTTTATACATTTGGCTCGGATAAGAATGGAGGTACAACCGGAGCTTACCCGAATCGTTTGGCTAACCCCGATTTGACATGGGAAACTTCAGAACAGACCAATATCGGTATTGATGCCCGTTTCTTGGATAACCGTCTGAGTTTTACCATGGACTGGTATAGCAAGCAGACGAAAGACTTGTTAGTGGAAGTGGGTACCAATGCGGCTTCCGGTTTCGCTACTCAATATCAAAATGCTGGTACGGTAAAGAATACTGGCCTTGAACTTTCAATGGGCTGGAGAGATCAGATTGGTAAGGAGTTCAAGTATGGGGTGAATGTCAATATGGCCTATAATAAGAATGAAGTAACGGAGGTTAATAACGCCAATCATTTTATTGAAGGCGGTAATGATTTGTTGGCTCAAAGTACGGGTCGGTTTGTCCGTATGGAAGAAGGACATCCTATTGGCTATTTTTATGGTTATAAGACGGATGGTGTCATTCAGAACCAGAATGACTTGCAGGCATATCTTGACCAGAATTGTAAAGGAAATGCGGCAAACTCTAAGCAAGGTGCAAGTATTAAACCGGGTGATTTGAAGTTTGTGGATGTTGATGGAAATGGGGTGATTAATGATGACGATAAGACTGATTTGGGTAATCCTCATCCTGACGTGACAATGGGTCTTACGTTAAGTGCGGAATATAAAGGATTTGATTTCTCTGTAACAACCTATGGCGCTTTTGGTGCACAGGTAGCTCGCTCTTGGCGAAAGTTCTCAGATGGACAGTATGAAAACTATACGACAGAAGTTTACGATTACTGGCATGGCGAAGGAACCTCAAACAGATATCCGCTGCTTGCGCCGGGAAATAGTGGACAGAATTTCCAGGCCATTTCAGATATTTATATTGATGATGCCGACTATGTTCGCATTCAAAATCTGACTATAGGATACGATTTCAAGAGAATTTGGAAGAACTGTCCGTTCCAGCAACTTCGTGTGTATGCTGCTGCACAGAATCTATTTACTTTTACCGGTTATAAAGGGATGGATCCGGAGAATGGTAGAGCCCTCAATGACAAAGAACCGTGGGTAACCGGTGTTGATGTAGGTAACTATCCTCAACCTCGTACTTATATGGTAGGTGTTAATGTTAAATTCTAAAATTGATACACGATGAAAAAAATAGCATATTTAATAGGTGCAGCTTTGATGATAGCAGGAATGTTTGCTTCTTGTAGCTTGGACTCGATGAGTCTGACGGAAAAAGATACGACCAATTTTCCTAAAACGGCTGAAGATGCCAATCAGGCTTTAGCTGCCATATATCAGAACCTGAATAATGTCAATGCTTTTCCACAGCAGTCTTTCTTGTATAATTCTCTGCTGGCTTGCGATGATATGTTGGGTGGTGGTGGTCCCAATGATAAGTTGATGCAATCTTTGGACCTTATTTGTAATACGGGTACAAATGCTACGCAGGACTACTGGGTGGCTCGCTATCAAGGAATCAACCGTGCCAATACGTTGTTGGAGGCTCTTGCTGGTATTGAAATGGATCCGGAAGTAAGAGCGCAGGCTGAGGGCGAAGCCAAGTTCCTTCGTGCTTTTTATTACTACGAGTTGGCTTCCATGTATGGGCGCGTACCTTTGGTGATTACTGCTTTGTTGCCCGAAGATACTACTCCTCCGACTGCCGCTGTTATCTGGGGGCAGATTCTGCAGGATCTTCGCGATGCGGCTGCAAATATGCCGGCTGTTCGCAAGTCGGATGGGCATGTTGATAAATATACGGCTGAAGCTATGTTAGGACGTGCTTGGTTGTATTATACTGGTATGTATGGCAATGGTGAAACTCTGAACGATTTGGTTAGTACGAACTATAGTCCGTTGACTTCAGTTGATTTGCCTGATGGGACAACTTTGACCAAGCAGGATGTGGTTGGGTATATTGATGATTGTGTGAATAATTCTGGTTATAGTCTTGTTCCTGAGTTTCGTAATTTGTGGGCATATACCAATAAATGTACGGTAGAAGATTTTCCGTTTACTGCCGGTCAGGGATTGAAGTGGGTAGAAGATGATGCAGCGGTAAATCCCGAATCCATGTTTGCCATTAAATATAATAAACTTGCATCTTGGAGCACTACTATCGGTTATGGTAACGGTTATGCTCTGCATTTTGGTGTACGTGGCAATGATCAGGCCAATTCTTTCCCCTTCGGACAAGGATGGGGTGCCGGTCCTGTAGCTCCCAATTTTTATAATGATTGGAGTGTGGCAGAACAAGATGATGCCCGTCGTCCGGCCTCCGTATTCAAGACGGAGGATATGCCGAGTTATAATAAAGGTGGTGGTGACGGCTTTATCCAAGAAACGGATTATTATCAGATGAAAATAGGTTCTATCATGGCTTATAGTACGGATGCGGCTGGAAATAAAACGATTGAGCCGGTATTTGAGAAGATAATGTATGGTGCCGACGGCTGGATTAATGATAATCTGATGCAAACCGGTTCTATTCATGATTTGGTTTTGATTCGTTTTGCGGATGTATTGTTGATGCAGTCTGAATTGAAGGAAGATGTTTCCGGTATAAACAGAGTGCGTAGTCGTGCCGGACTTGAACCTATTGGTACATATTCGTTGGCTGCATTGCAGAATGAACGCCGTTGGGAACTATGTTTTGAAGGTACTCGCTGGAACGATATTCGCCGTTGGCATATTGCTGCCGATGCCCTTGAAAGACAGACGGGAGCAAAGGTTTATACAAATGGGGCTGAAAGCCGTAATGTGGCGCAGAACGGTGGTTATGCCGCACGTTATAAGGCTACGGCAGGTTTCCAGAAGATTCCCGAAAACCAAGTCCTCCTGAATGAAGGAAAGGTAGAACAAAATGAAGGTTATACGGATGCAAGTGCTGAGTATAATGGTTGGCAAGAATAGAATATGAATTTAAAATGAAAAAAGATATGAAAAAGATATTATTCGCAATACCTTTGTTTGCAATGCTGCTGGTGGCTTGCGATCCGATAGTGGATGAAATCAGTCCGGATCCCAATGTCACACCGGAAAATCTTACTTTTGAACTTGTGGCCAAGAACCAGGGAAACAACAACATTCAGATTGTTCCTACTCCGTCACGTTATGTGAAGGTTTATGATGCTACGTCTGATACCAAGTTGGCAGAAGGTACGGCTCCGTCGGTTCAAGTAGCTCCTCCTAATAAAGAATTGCAAGTATATGTAACAACCATTAATTCGGACGGCTCCATAACAAAATCGGCTTCCAAATCAATAGCAGTAACGGAGTATACAGATCTTCCCGCTATTTATGCAGATGTATTCGGCACAACTCCGGACGGTGGTTATGGAACAACCACTTGGGTCTGGAATACAGAAGCTGCAGACGGTTGTTGGGGTAATGGAGGTTATCTCGGCAATACCGGCCCCGGTTGGTGGATTTGTGATGCTGTGGGAGATGTCGGAAACGGTAGAGGGCAAATTGATGAACAAGCTGTAGGAAAAGGATTGCCTGATGATGGATTAAATGGTTGGTTCTCACTTAGTTTGACTGGTGTTCAGACAAGTCGTGGTGAAAGTGGTTCTGTCAAGGTGTCAGAAGATGTGGTGCAATCCGGTTGGGATGTAGGTACTATGGAGTTCTCTGGTACTATTCCATTGTTAGGTATACAGCCGAATCAAGGAAATGCACGTCAGTATGAGTATCATATTTTGAAGATTACAGAAGATGAACTTCGTCTTTGTGCTCCTGAACCCGGTGCTGGCGCTTGGGGTACGGCATGGTTCTGGAACTTCAAGAAAAAATAGTTAATATTGAAAGGTACGGGTGGGTAACGACCACTCGTATACTTTTATTACTAATAAAAAAATGCAACAATGAAACGAACTTTCTTTTTGATATTACTGTTCTTCTGTGCTCTTTTTGTTAAAGCGGATGTTTTGGGACCGTATACAATGGATAGTAATGTACCTCCCACACCAACCGGATATGCTCGGGTTGTACTTCCGATAGGAGGTGCTGACGCTTCGGTAGCCGTAATCATAACTGTTTGTGACGAAAGTGGTCAACAGTATGTTTTGAGAACTACTACCCCAAATGCTGCTCCATATTGTTATTTCTTGGCTTATGGCGTTTACCGCGTGGTCGCTTTAGAGGATTGTACAGCACAATCTAATTGGGGCGCACTTACGGTTGGTACAATTTTCGAAGTGACAGGAGGTGGCTATATTTCTTTAAATTATATAGGAACAATCTCTACTCCAAGTATTGTTCAAGCATCGGGTACTGATGATAATGTTCCTCCTTCCAAAGTAGGTTACAATATAATGAAAGTGTATGGAATAGAGACAAACGGCGGTGGGGTGTTGGTTGATTCTGACAAAAAAGAATATGGTATCTTTAATTATACCGGACATATAGGCGGTGCTCATTACTTTTACATTAAGTCAGGCACATACACTATAAAATCTTTGAGTGCTACCAATGGAAATTATATTTATTTGGAGTATGGAAATGTTAGACAACCGCTTTCTGCAGGTAGGTCTTTCACAGTTCCTGCGTCATTCTTCTCTATTGTGTT